>Ga0208186_100046_pt1 | contig 21015 bp, 18 predicted proteins | sample Shrwel1BS1Day23_FD_187537 | JGI IMG/M metagenome (GOLD analysis project Ga0208186, IMG submission 187537) | Subsurface microbial communities from deep shales in Ohio, USA - Utica-3 well 1 S-1-Day23 (SPAdes) (version 2) ... | reverse complement strand
ATGATGATGAAGAGGTAAAAATGCCGACATTTAAATTTACGCCTAAAGATATCTATGAAGCAGACTTCTCTACAAAGATGCGTGGTTACGATAAAGAAGAAGTCGATGAACTCCTTGATGACGTTATTGCTGATTATGAAACTTATCAGACAGAAACATTGCGTCTCCAAGAAGAAAATGAGTTTTTGAAGAAAAAGATTGCTGAATTGGAAATGCAAGTTTCTAAACCAAATCAAGCAAATCTTGATGATACACAACGCTTTGATCCAAGCCAAGTTCTTCAAGCACGTTCAAGTAAACCAAAAGTGGAAATGCGTAATCCAAGTAATTTTGATTTACTCAAACGAATCAATCGTTTAGAACAAGCTGTTTTTGGCCCTAATGGTATTGCTAGTGAAAACAACTAAAAAATATAAAATTTAAAGTGTTTTATGTTTTGCTGTGGACTTAGAAATAAGGGAAATAGCAAGCTTCACAGATTTGTGAAGTCAAGGATTTTGGAAAAGAGCTTTATAGTTCTGCTTAATTTTTGAAAAAACAGTTTTCGGATAATCGCGCGATTCTTTGTGAATCGTGAGGAAAGTCCATGCTCGCGCGTTGCTGAGATGCACGCAGTGATTGTGCTAGGTCAAACAATAAACCTAGGTAGGAGCGTCATGCCTAACGGCTGGCCAAAACGCTAAGTCTTTTGATATGCGTGAGTAGCCTGTAAAAGTGCCATAGAGACGAGTCTTAGTGGAAACGCTAAGAATGGAACGTGGTAAACCCCTCAAGCGAGCAACCCAAACTTATGGTCGGGGCACTTGACTAGCCCAAATGAAGGCGTGGTCGAGGCTGAAATTAAGAATTTTGGCAGACAGATGATTATCGAAGGGGAGATTCATTGATATGGATTGAACTGGAACAAAACATGGCTTATAGAAAACTGTATGACACAGGCTGGGGCTTTTAGCCTCGGCTTTTTTTGATAAATAATTGGTAACGTGAAATAGAATAGTATCTCAGTCTGTAAGAATAATACAGAGATTGGAAAGATTAAAAAATGCAAAAGAAATTCAAATTATTGGCCACGTCTTCAAGTGGTTTGGAGAGTCTGGTTGCTCGCGAACTTCGTAATCTTGAAATTGAAAATGTTTCAATTGATGACCGTTCACGAGTTTTCTTTGAAGGAGATTTGGCGGAAATTGCTAAAGCTAACCTGTGGTTAAGAACTGCTGACCGTGTTAAAATCGTTGTGGGTGAATTTAAAGCTAGAACATTTGAGGAATTGTTTGAAAATGTTTATGACTTACCTTGGGATGAGCTCATTCCATTTGGCTGTCAATTTCCTGTCAGTAAAGCAAAATCAGTGAAGTCAACTTTACATAATGAACCGTCAATTCAAAGTATTACAAAAAAAGCTATTGTAAAAAAATTACAAACGACATATCATCGTCCTGAAGGAGTACCCATTCCGGAAAATGGGGCAAAATTTTCTATCGAAATTGCCTTGCACAAGGATATGGCAACTGTACTGATTGATACGACTGGTGACTCGCTTTTCAAACGCGGTTACCGTTCAGAAAAAGGAGAAGCCCCTTTAAAAGAAAACATGGCTGCTTCAATTATTTTACTAACTAATTGGTTAGCAAATCCAAGTCGTGCCTTTGTTGACCCAACTTGTGGGTCTGGAACATTCACAATTGAAGCTGCAATGTTGGCTTTGAACATGGCTCCAGGAATGAATCGTCCTTTTGCTTTTACGGCATGGCCTTGGTTTGATGAAGAAATTTTGAAACAAGAAAAAGCTTTGGCTCAAAAACAAGTTCGGAAAGATTTAGAATTAGATATTCAAGGTTTTGATATTGATGGAAAAATGATTGAAATCGCGAAGCACAATGCACTTGCGGCAGGCCTTTCAGATGTGATAAAATATAAGCAAATGCGACTTCAAGATTTTAGAACAGATAAGCTTGATGGTGTCTTAGTTTCTAACCCACCTTACGGGGTGCGTTTGGAAGATGAAGAGGCTGTAGCGGCTCTTTATGGTGAAATGGGTAAAACCTTTGCACCACTTGAAACTTGGAGTAAATACATTTTGACGAGTGATGTCGCTTTTGAAAAACACTATGGTGCAAAAGCAACTAAAAAACGCAAACTTTATAACGGAACACTAAGAACAGATTTGTATATGTATTTCGGAAAACGGATGAAATAATTTTTTACTGACAGATATTATCGTGTGAACTAGCATCTTGCTATTTTGTTTATGATACCTGTCAGTGAAATTAATTTACTGACAGGATTTTGTCAATAAATTGATTCAGACGAGTTTGAGCAACTCTCGTTGTCTGATTCACCATTTTATTGGAATAGTGGGAATCTTATTCGGAGGAAAAATGTCAAACAAAAATAAAAAAAACAAAAATAAAAACAAAAATAACAATACTAATAAGAATAAAAACAACCAAAAATCTGAGCAACAAATTGGCGAAAAAACTTTGAAACTTCAAGATTTACAAAATTTTACTGTGGGTGAAATTGTGGAAGAATCAAAACGAGTTGACAAAGAAAATGAAGAAAATGAATCTGTTTTAGATAAATATATTCGTCAGCATCGCGGTGAAATTGAAGATGCTAAAAATAAAAATTTAGATGAATTTATTCAGTCTGAGCGAGAACATATCGAGCCATCAGCAGATAAAGCAGAAGTTCAGGAGGAAGTTCTTGAACAAGAATCAGAAGACGCTTCAAAAGACAAAGCAGTAATTGATAAAAATACTGACTCAGAAAGCACTTCAGCAGTAGAAAATAAAAGTGAGACTGATGAAGTGAAGATTGAGTCAGAATCAGACTTACCAGAAGAAAAAGCGACTGAGAAAGTTACTGACAAAAAGTCAGAAGAAGCAAAAGCTGGAAAAAATGACCTTGTCTTAGATCCCGTTGTGATTGTTGATGCTCCTGTCAGTACATTGCCAGAGCAAAAAGAAAGTCCATCAGTTGAGAAAATAGAAGAAATTGATGAACCAGTAGAAGAGCTTCCTTTAGAAGAAGAAGAAGTTACTGTCCCAATCATGATGTCAGCAAATGAAGTTCCTATGGCGGAAGTGAAGGATGATGAAAGTCCAGAAACTTCAAAAGTGGAAAAATCAGAAGCTGAACCAAAAGAACCAGAAGAAGAGAAAAATTCTGATTTAAATGAAGAAGCCAAGGAGACACCTGAAGCGTCTAAAATAGAGGAAGCTCCTACAGACTTAGTTCAAGAACCTAAGGAGAATACAGCTGATATTCCTGATAAAGTGATTACAGCTGATAAGGTAGCTCCCGTTTTGACGTCAGAAAAAATTGCTCCTAAATCCGAAAGCCAAGAAGAACCTCAAGAATCAGCTGAGGAAAAAACAACTGATGGAAAAGCTAAAAATCGAAAAACACCGATTATCATTGGTTTATGTGCTATTGTTTTAATTGCAGCTGGTGCGGTTGGATTTGCACAGTATAATAATCATCAAAAACCTAAAACTGTTCAAACAACGAAAAGTAGTCAGACTGACTTAGATAAATTTGAAAAACAATATGATTCATTCTTTACTGATAAATCGCATAATGTTTTGAAAAATAGTCAATTTGGAAACTTGGCTGCGCTCGAAACTTTAGTTAATAGTCACAAAAATTCAATGGCTTGGTCAAATGCAGTATCAGAAACAGAAAGTCTTACAGACCAAATTAATGCCATTAAGAAAGTAAACGCCCTGTTTACAAGTGCCGCAATTACTGATGGAAAACTTGATTCAGCTGCCAAAATAGTGACTAATGTCAAAATTTCAGAAACTCCGAAAACGAGTAATGAAACTTTGAATAAATTGTTAACTCAGGCTATCGATTTAGCAAAAAGTCAAGTGGCCAAAGAAAGCTCGGCCCAAGCCTCTGCAAGTTCGGCAGAAGCCAAAGCGAATCAAGGAGCAGGAACTCAAACCTCTTCATCAAGTACAACAAGTCAAAGCAGTTCTACAACGAATGCTTCGTCTTCTACAAATTCAAATGCCAATGCCAGCACAAACGGCAATGGTTTGAGCTCTAATGGAGTAAATTTAGAAGTTTCAGCGGCACGGGTTCAACCACAAGCTGATATTAATCCAAATGATCCTGCCTTTACATGGGGGGCTGGAATTAAAGAAATGGTGCTTAATAAAGCACGCGAACGCGGCTATATTACAGGTGATAATTACATTTTAGTTCCGACTGCCATTCATACAACCAACGGTAGTCAAGGTTTCCCTGCAGGAATTGTTAGTGGATATTATAACCTTTATGCACCAGATGGACGTTACTTAGTCTCAATCAATGCAAAAACAGGATTCTTTGTTGGTAATGGCTCTGGTCATGCTGATAATTTAGATTACAGTGAATAAAATAAAAATAATCATCTTTGCGATGATTATTTTTTCTATTGAAAAATTATTTGTCAGTAAAAAACTTTCGCCAATTTTGGCGAAAGTTTTTAATTTTATTTTATTAGAAGATTAATAAATCATGGTCAGTATGAGTGAAACTTTCACAACCATTATCAGTTACATAAAGGCAATCCTCAATACGAACGCCCACTTTACCAGGAATATAAATTCCAGGCTCATTAGAGAAACACATTCCTTCTTGAATGACGAGGTCATTTCCGGCCACAATTGATGGATACTCATGAACATCCATTCCAATACCATGCCCAAGACGATGGTTGAAGTATTCACCATAACCTGCTTTAGTAATCAAATCACGAGCAACCGCATCAACTTCTTGAGCAGTCACACCTGGTTTAATGAAGTCCATTGCGGCTTGTTGTGCCTCTTTAACAATCTTATGGATTTCAGCATCAAAATCATTAGGTTGACCAATAGCAATAGTACGTGTTGCATCAGATGCATAGCCGCCACTCATCACTCCTAAGTCAAAGAGCAAAAGCTTATTTTCTTGAATTTCGACATTTTCAGGTCCTCCATGAGGATTTGCTGCGCGAGCACCTGATAGTACTAACGTATCAAATGACATTTGAGGAACACCCATACGTTTCATTTCGTATTCAATCTTTGCGACAATGTCAGATTCAGTGACGCCATTACGTTCGGCAGCAGTAGCAAAACCAATTTCAAAACACTTATCAGCAAAATCCCCAGCAATTTTCATTTTTTCAATTTCATCTGCTGATTTAATCAAACGCATCCGTTCAATTAATGGAGTCAAGTTCACAAAATTAATATCACCAAATTGTGCTTTCAAACCTTCTGTTTTAGCTAAAGGAATATCTGAGAACTCAACAGCAATTGATTTGACTTCTGATTTTACATGGTTTTTAACAACTTCCCAAGGGTTTTGAGAATCGTCATAACCAAAAATATCTAGGCCACTTGTATGTTCTTTAGCTTTTTCAACTTCTAAGGCAGGGGTGAATAACATAGGGTTAGAATCTCTGAAAATCATCAAACCAGCAATTCGTTCATGGGGATCAATTGCTAGCCCTGTTAGATAATTTAGAGTTGTCGGATTAGTGATGAAAGTCATATCGACTTCTTTATCATTCAGAAAGGCTGAAATACGTTCAATTTTGCTCAAAATGGTTCCTCCAATATTAATGAAAATAAGTTTTCTAAATTCTCCTGAAAATAAAAAACACTATATATCCATTCTACGCTATTTTTATTGAAAAATCACGTAAAAAAACACACTTGAAGGTTGAAAAGGTTTACAGTTCATGATATAATTTGTAAATGAAAATGGTTTTCATAAATACTATGAATAAAAAGAAAAGAAAGAGGATAGCCAAATATGGTAGAATCAACAACAACAATTTATGATGTGGCACGTGTCGCCGGAGTCTCAATGGCAACCGTTAGTCGCGTTGTGAATGGAAATGCAAATGTGAAGGAAAAGACGCGCCAGAAGGTTTTAGAAGCTATTGCTGAGCTTGACTATCGTCCTAACGCTGTGGCACGTGGACTTGCAAGTAAACGGACAACAACAGTCGGTGTTATCTTGCCAACAATCACTTCAACATACTTCGCAGCTATTACCCGCGGAGTTGATGATATCGCTTCCATGTATAAATACAACATGATTTTAGCTAATAGTGATAATGATGTTGAAAAAGAAGAAAAAGTTTTAGAAACTTTCTTGTCAAAACAAGTAGACGGAATTGTTTATATGGGTTCATCATTAGATGAAAAAATTAGAACTTCCCTTAAAAATTCAAGAACACCTGTTGTTTTAGTAGGAACAATTGATGGGGATAAAGAAATTCCATCAGTTAATATTGATTACCATTTGGCTGCTTACCAATCAACAACTAAATTAATCGAAAATGGAAATAAGAAAATTGCTTACATCATGGGTTCATTGAAAGATGTTGAAAACACTGAACGTATGGTTGGTTATCAAGAAGCTTTACTTGAAGCAAATATTGAATTTGATGAAAATCTTGTTTTTGAAGGTAATTATAGCTACGAACAAGGCAAATCACTTGCTGAACGCTTACTTGAAAGAGGAGCAACCTCTGCAGTTGTTTCACATGATACGGTAGCCGTTGGCCTCTTGTCTGCGATGATGGATAAAGAAGTTAAAGTTCCTGAAGAATTTGAAATCATTTCTGGTGCAAACTCACCAATTACTCAATATACTTATCCAACATTAACTTCTGTTAATCAACCGCTTTATGATTTAGGGGCTGTAGCAATGCGTCTTTTGACAAAATTAATGCTTAAAGAAGATGTTGAGCAAAACCAATTAGTTTTGGATCATGAAATCATTTCTCGTCGCTCAACTAAATAAAAATTAAGCCCAATTAGGGGCTTTTTTTATTTAAAGTAAAAAGTATTTGACATTTACAAGAAAAGTCGCAATAATAGATAGACAATAGAAAATGACTTTATCTTAAAATCGATAAGGTTTCAAGGAGTTTGATATGCAAGAGTTAGATTTAATTATTGTTGGAGCTGGTCCTGTTGGTCTTTATGCGGCTTTTTATGCAGGAATGCGTGGTTTATCGGTTGCAATAATTGAATCAGCACAAGTTGCAGGCGGTCAGCCACAAAATCTTTACCCTGAAAAATTAATCTATGATATCGCTGGTTTACCCGCTGTAACTGGAGCTGATTTAACGAAAAATCTTTTAGAACAATTGGCACAAATTTCTCATCGCCTTTTTCTTGGAGAGGGCGTTCAAAAAATTGAAAAAGAAGATGGAATATTTTCTGTAATTACCGATAAATCAAATAGAAAAGCCAAAGCAGTATTACTAACAACCGGAGCAGGACTTTTAAAGCCTCGAAAATTAGGAATTGATAATGAAGAAAACTTAGCAAATGAAGGAAAAATTTCTTACTTTATCACTTCACTAAAAGAATTTGAAGGGAAAAATGTTGCTGTCTTTGGTGGGGGAGATTCAGCTTTAGACTGGTCATTAATGCTAGAAAAAGTGGCTAAAGAAGTTCATTTGGTTCACAGAAGAACGGCCTTTCGTGGTCATGAAATGACAGTTGATCGAGTGATGAACTCTGGTATTCAAGTTCACACTCCTTATACTTTTTCAAATTTTAATGAGAATGATTTAGAACTAAAAAAAGTGAAGGCTGAAGAAAATTTGAATTTTTCCATTGATAAAATCTTAGTTAATTATGGCTTTTTAACGAATCAGGTGAGCTTAGCTGAAAACTTAGAGGTCAGTCGTAATGGTCGTGTTAAGGCCGATTCAATGATGCAATCTAATATTGAAGGGCTTTATGTTGCGGGAGATGCAAGTGATTATGCTGGGAAAATGCCTTTAATGTCTGTCGGTTTTGGTGAGGCGGTACATGCAATTAATGCCATGACGAAAAATCTTGAATTTAATCACCCACTCAGAGGGGGACATTCATCATCTATTTTTTAATTTTTAATATAAAAAACGTATTCCAAGGGATACGTTTTTATGATATTCAGTATAATACTCGCTTGTCCGTGGTTATTTGGAAGTTCTTATGTATACCTCATTAGTCTCTCAATAAGAGACTGAGATTCTCGTTTTGCTGGCATAGTCTATGGAATACGATATAAGATTGTTTCGTCTTACAGGCTATGGTATAATAGAGAAAGAAAATGTGACTAAAGCTTAGGTTTATTTGTGTAAATTAGTTTGGTCTGCTAGATTTCCTTGAAAAAGGTAAGAAAAAATAAATTAGGAATTTTTATGATATTAAATTTGATTATTTTAGTGGCCTTGATTTGGGCTTTTATGGTTGGTTATTCACGAGGCTTGATATTACAAGTCATTTATAGTTTGGGAACCTTACTTGCAGCCTTTATTGCCGCAAATAATTATAAAGAATTAGCTCAACAACTCAGTGTTTGGGTTCCTTTCTCTAATGCGACGCAAAATTCACATCTCTTGCTTTTTAGTGATAAACTTCTTTTCCAATTAGATGAAGCCTTTTATGCGAGTATAGCTTTTTTGGCAATTTTTGTAGTCGTTTATCTTATTGTTCGTCTTATTGGTCTCTTTTTGCATTTTGCACTCAGTCCTTTAGGAAAAAACGGGAAGATTATTGCTGGAGTTTTAGGCTTTGCAGCAACTTATTTCGGGTTACAAATGCTACTTACGGCACTTAGTTTAGTTCCAATTGCCACTGTACAAAGTCAACTGGATGCTAGCTTTCTAGCACGTTTTATGGTTTTACACACACCGATTTCATCAGGAATCTTGCAAAACCTGTTTATTGAAAATATTGTCCATATTAATCCACTCGGATAAGTTTAGGGACAAATCTACAAAAATAAATTGAAATATAACTATAATGAATAAAAAAATTCTCCAAATATTGGAATATGATAAAGTCAAAGAGCAGTTTATGAATGCTTTGACGACAGCGCAGGGTCAGAAAGAATTATCTGACTTAGTCCCCTTGACCGATAAAGATAAGATTCAGCTCCTTTTTGATGAGGTTGCTGATTTTCGCTTATTGACTCAAGAAAATGGTTTGTTAAATTTAGGGAAAACAAATGATTTAACTGAGATTCTGCGACGCTTGGAGCTTGAAGCGAGTCTTTCAGGAAAAGAATTTGTTGAAATAAAAAAAGTGATTCAACTTGGAATCAATATTCAACGTTTTTTTGACGAAGCTGAAAATGTTGAAACACCATCACTAAATATTACTTTAGAAAAATTGGTTGATTTATCAGGGCTGATTAAGAAATTAGAAATCTTTGATAATGCCGGTAGTCTTTACGATAATGCAAGTCTGGAATTGATGCACATTCGTGCCTCAATCAAGAGTCATCAGTCAGAAATTCGTAAAATTATGCAAGAAATGCTGACAAAAAATCTCTCATCTTTGAGTGAAAATGTCATCACTATTCGAAATGACCGTCAAGTTCTTCCTGTAAAAGCAGAAAATAAAAATAAAATTGCCGGAGTCGTTCATGATATGTCCGCTTCTGGTCAAACGCTTTATATTGAACCGAATGCGGTAGTTTCACTTAATAATAAGCTTAATCAAAAACGAATTGAAGAACGACAAGAAATTACAAGAATTTATCGAGAACTTGCTGAAGAATTAAAACCTTATAGTTTTGATATTCGGCAAAATGCTTGGCTGATTGGACATATTGACTTTGTTCGGGCAAAATATCTTTATTTGACAGCTAATAAGGCAAGCTTGCCTGCTTTAACAAATGATAAAGATATTATCTTGTTTGCCGCTCGTCATCCTTTGATTGATGCAAAAATGGTTGTGGCAAATGATATTAAATTTGACAAAACACTCAATACAATTGTCATTACGGGGCCGAATACAGGTGGTAAAACTATTACCCTGAAAACAGTTGGTTTACTTACTATTTTAGCTCAATCAGGTTTGCCAATTTTAGCGGAGGATGGCAGCCGTATTCATCTTTTTGATGACATTTTTGCTGATATTGGTGATGAACAATCAATTGAACAAAGTTTGTCAACTTTCTCAAGTCATATGACGAATATTGTACAAATTTTAGCTCAGGCTGATGAAAATAGTTTGGTCTTGTTTGATGAACTTGGAGCAGGGACTGACCCGAAAGAAGGGGCAGCACTTGCGATTGCCATTCTTGAAAATTTACGAAAACGAAATGTTAAAACAATGGCAAGTACCCACTATCCAGAGCTGAAAGCTTATGGTGTGGAAACTCAGCAAGTGATCAATGCCAGTATGGAATTTAACATTGATAAAATGCAGCCGACTTATCATTTGCAACTTGGTGTGCCCGGGCGCTCAAATGCTTTGGAAATTTCAAGACGTTTGGGCTTACCGGAAACGATTATTTCTGAGGCTGGTCAGCAAATTTCAGAGAGCGAACATGATGTCAATCAAATGATTGAAAAGTTGGAAGAAAAAACGCGTGAAGTCATTGAAAGTTCAAGAAATATCAAAAAAATTGAACGAGAAAATCAAAGTTTACATAAAGATTTGACGAAAGTTTATAATCAGATTAACCGCGAACGTGACTTTGAATTAGAAAAAGCCCAAAAAGAAGCTCAAGAAGTAGTTAAAAAAGCGAGTCTTGAGGCTCAAGAAATCTTGAAAAATCTTAATGATAAAGCGGCATTAAAGCCCCATGAAATCATCGCTGCTAGAAAAGAACTTGAGGGCTTAGCGCCAACCATTGATTTTTCAAAAAACAAGGTTTTGAAAAAAGCCAAGGCACAAAGAGGACTTAAGCAAGGGGCTGAGGTCAATGTTACTTCTTATGGTCAGCGAGGAAAATTGATTCGTTTAGAAAAAGATGGCCGTTGGACAGTCCAAATGGGTTCAATTACTACTCGTTTAAGTGAAGAAGAGTTTGAAGTCATTGAGACTCCTGAACAAATTCAAGCAAAAACTAAAAATGTCAGCAAAAAAGTAACTTCTAAGGTTAAAGCACAGCTAGATTTACGTGGGATGCGTTATGAAGAAGCAGAACTGGAATTGGACAATTATATTGATCAGGCTTTACTTGCAAATCTAATTCAAATTACGATTGTTCATGGGATTGGAACAGGTGTCATTCGAGAAATGGTACAGAAAAAACTTCAAAAACATCGTCATATCAAATCTTATGAATATGCGCCAATCAATGCTGGAGGCTCTGGAGCAACCATTGCCATTTTGAAATAAAAAATAAAGTATCTGAAAATCTATTTCCTTGAAATTTTAAGTGATTTACACTAGAATAGTCTTACTGAAGAAAATTATTTCAATGAAGGAGATATAATGGAATATAATATTACTGATGCAACGTTTGATGAAGAAACAAAAGAAGGGCTTGTTTTGATTGACTTTTGGGCAACTTGGTGTGGTCCATGTCGTATGCAAGCGCCTATTTTGGAACAACTTTCAGAAGAACTTGATGAATCAGAACTTAAGATTTGCAAAATGGATGTTGATGAAAATCCAGCAACAGCTCAAGGATTTGGAATTATGTCTATTCCAACATTGATGTTCAAAAAAGATGGTGAAGAAGTAAAACGTATTGTTGGGGTTCAAACGAAAGCTCAACTTAAAGCCGTGATTGCTGAATTATCATAATAAAATTTACTGACAGAATTTTTTCTTATTGAAATGAAGGCTGTCAGTATTTTTTTATCTTCTATTATTGTGGAAATTCTGTTAGTAAAACTGTGCTATAGTCCTACTTTTGCTGGAAAGTCTGTCAGTAATATGAACGTGACAAATTGGTTGAAAAATGCTATGATTGAGAAAGAAAATTTTCAAAAATCAAAGATTAAGCACTTATAAATAGAGCTTAAAAAAACGATAAGGAGTTTGAGATGTCAAAGAAAAAAGATACAGAACTTGAAATCATTGATACAGCTGATGGAGCTGTTATCAAAAGTGGGAAAAAAACAATTGCTGAAATTAAAGAAAAATCAGGAAATTTTGTGGTCAGTCTTTCCGGAAAAGAAATTGCGACAGTGTCTTCATTTGAGGCTGCTTTAGAAGAAGCAATCAAGGAATATAATCTATCTATTTAAAGAGATTATAAAAAATTATTGATATTTCTTTGAAATAAATAAGTTAAAACTTGAAATTTATGAGGGTTTTTGGTAAAATATTTCTTGTCGTCATCAAGCGATCTTGGGGTATAGCCAAGCGGTAAGGCAAGGGACTTTGACTCCCTCATGCGTTGGTTCGAATCCAGCTACCCCAGTAAAAAAACTTTAAAGGAAACGTTGTTTCCTTTTTTCTTTTTACTAAAATATGCTAGAATAGGGGAAAGCATTTATGAAAATGTAAGGAGAAGTTTATGAGAAGAACAAAAATTGTTGTTCCAATAATGCTGACAGAGTTAACAGAGCTTGAGAAAGTTTCTGTCAGTGATTATCATTCAGCAGATATTGTTGAATGGCGTGCCGATTTTTTGTCAGCAGATGATATTTTTGAGATGGCCCCTAAATTCTTTGAAAAATTTAAAGAGAGCAAGATTCTATTTACTTTAAGAACGGTCAGAGAAGGTGGAAATATTCAGGTTTCTGAGAAAAAATATTTACAGATTTTACAAGAAATTTTAAAGTTTGATCCAGATTATATTGATGTTGAATATTTCAGTCATGGGCCTTCATTTGCTGCTTTAAAGAATTATCGTGAAAAAATTGTCCTTTCATATCATAACTTTGATGAAGTTCCGACCGATTTGACCAGTCGTTTGATTAAAATGCATGAAGAAGGAACGGCTTTTGTGAAAGTGGCTGTGATGCCTGAACGTGAATGTGATGTGCTTGATTTATTGCAGATTACTCGCGATATGACTTTAGAATATGGAAATCATTTTATCAGTATGGCAATGGGTGATTTGGGACGTCTTTCAAGAATTTCAGGTTATTTGACTGGCTCTTGTTGGACTTTTGCAAGTCTGGAAAACTCAAGCGCTCCTGGACAAATTTCATTAAAGGAAACAGTAGAGATTTTGGATCTTTTAGAAAATGAGTTGGCTTAAGGATTGAATGCTTATTGTTCGGTTTTGACAGATAATATTTTTACTTTTATTAATATTGACAGAAATCTCCAAAGTCATTAGACTTGAAAATGATATAATAGTTAGTGAAAAAGGACGTTTCGTTCATTAGAAGATTAAAAATATAGGAATAATTTACTGACAGCTCTAAGGGCTAGCACCGAGGAAATTCTGTCAGTAACAAAAGGAGTAAAAAGTGGTTATTAGTCGTTATTCACGTCCAGAAATGGCAGAAATTTGGTCAGAAGAAAACAAGTATAAAGCATGGCTTGAAGTCGAAATTCTTGCAGATGAAGCTTGGGCAGAGCTTGGAGAAATCCCAGTAGCTGATGTGAAAAAAATTCGTGAAAAGGCAACTTTTAATGTTGAACGCATTCTTGAAATTGAAAAAGAAACTCGTCATGATGTGGTAGCTTTCACACGTTCTGTCAGTGAATCATTGGGTGAAGAACGTAAATGGGTCCATTACGGTCTGACATCAACAGATGTTGTGGATACAGCTTATGGCTATCTTTACAAACAAGCTAATGATATTTTACGCAAAGACTTGCAAAATTTCACAGAAATTGTGAAAACTAAAGCTTTGGAACATAAGTATACGGTCATGATGGGGCGTACACACGGGGTTCATGCAGAACCAACAACTTTTGGTTTGAAATTAGCCACTTGGTACAGCGAAATGAAACGGAACATTGAACGCTTTGAACATGCGGCTAAAGCTGTTGAAGCTGGGAAAATTTCTGGTGCTGTGGGAACTTTTGCCAATATTCCTCCATTTGTTGAAGCTTATGTCTGTGAAAAATTAGGAACTCGTCCACAAGAAATTTCAACACAAGTTTTGCCACGTGATTTGCACGCAGAATACTTCCAAACATTGGCGCTAATTGCGACTTCTATTGAACGCATGGCGACTGAAATCCGTGGATTACAAAAATCTGAACAACGTGAAGTTGAAGAATTCTTTGCTAAAGGTCAAAAAGGCTCGTCAGCAATGCCACACAAACGTAACCCAATTGGTTCTGAAAATATGACAGGACTTGCTCGTGTTATTCGTGGACATGCGATTACAGCTCTTGAAGATGTTAGCCTTTGGCATGAGCGGGACATTTCTCACAGTTCTGCTGAACGGATTATTGCCCCAGATACAACAGAATTATTAGATTATATGCTCAATCGTTTTGGCAATATTGTTAAAAATTTGACGGTCTTTCCAGAAAATATGAAACGAAATATGGATGCGACTTTTGGTTTGATTTACAGTCAACATGTTATGTTAATGTTGATTGAAAAAGGAATGACTCGTGAAGCTGCTTATGATTTAGTTCAACCATTGACTGCAAAATCATGGGATGAACAAGTCATGTTTAGACCATTGCTTGAAGAAAATGAACAAATTCGTCATTATTTGAATGATGAAGATATTGATAAAGCTTTTGATTATAACTATCATTTGACTCGTGTAGATGAAATTTTTAACCGTGTCTTTGATTGATTTAAAAGGCCTACTGAAAAGTAGGCTTTTTTGTTATTAAAACGAAATATAAAAAGGATTGACAAAATAAATGAAAACGGATACAATCATACATGTAAATGTGAGAACGTTCCCACAATTGAAAGGAGGAAGCCATGGCCACAATTAAACAAGTTGCACTTGAAGCAGGTCTTTCAAAGTCTACAGTTTCGCGTTTCATTGCTCAAAATGGGTATGTCAGTGATGAAGCCAGAAAGAAAATAGAAGAAGCGATAAAAAAATTAAATTTTACCCCTAACCTCTCTGCTCAGTCTTTAAAAACAAAGAAGAATCAACTCGTTGGTTTGCTTTTGCCAGATATTTCCAATCCCTTCTTTCCCATGCTTGCAAAGGGGGCAGAAGAATTTTTAAAAGAAAAAGGCTATCGAGTGATGCTTGGTAATATTGGTGAAAATCATCAATCAGAACATGATTACTTGAAAGTCCTCTTACAAAGTAATGCGGCAGGTATTATTTCAACTCATGATTTTAAAGAAGAATTTCCTGATTTGGATATTCCATCAGTCATTGTGGACCGAGTTGGACATAAAAGTAACTATGGTGTTTTTTCGGATAATGAATCAGGCGGACGCTTAGCAGCAAAAGTTATTGTAGAGGCTGGAGCCAAAAATGTTGCTGTGGTTAGTGGCCCTTTGAATGCCACAAATATTAATAATCGTTTTAAAGCAAGTATTGCTTATTTAAAAGAAAAGAAAGTTGATTTTAAAGCCTTTTACAGTCAAAGTTATGATTTTGAAGAAATCCAGAAAGAGGCGCGAGAAGTTCTTGCTAATAAGGAAAATTTTGATAGTATCATTGCACCGTCAGATATTCACGCCATGGCTTATATTCATGAAATCCATCGATTAGATAAGAAGATTCCTGAGGAAATTCAAATTATTGGTTATGATGATATACAAATGAGCCAATTTATTTATCCAGCCCTTTCAACTATTCATCAATCTGCTTACCAAATGGGACTTGAAGCGGCTCAACTTATTTATAAAATAGCAACTGATCAGCCTATTGAGAAATCAAAGATTGAGCTACCTGTTCATTATGTAGCGCGTGAAACAATTCGACAAAAAGGAAAAGAATGAGGAAAAATTAATGACAAAAGTAAGTGTTGTAGGAAGTATTTCCATGGATTTAGTGACAAGCACAAAAAGAGTTCCACAAGCAGGTGAAACAGTTTTTGGAGAAAATTTTGCGATGGTTCCTGGTGGCAAGGGAGCAAATCAAGCCGTTGCTTTTGCTAGATTAGCTCCCCGTGATGTAAATATGATTGGAGCAGTTGGAAATGATGCTTTTGGAGAAACTATTCTAAAAAACTTCAAAGAAAATGCTGTTCTTTTTGACGATGTGGGAACGGTACCACAAACGACAGGGATTGCCCAAATTACCTTATTTGATGACGATAATCGAATTATCATTATTCCTGGGGCCAATAATGAAGTCCTTCCTGATTATTTAGAGAATTTCTGGGAGAAAATTAAAGACAGTCAACTTGTGGTCTTACAAAATGAAATACCACATGAAACTAACCTTGCAGTTGCTAAATTTTGTAAAGAAAATGCGATAAAAGTCCTTTATAATCCAGCTCCAGCAAGAAAAACGGATTTAGAAATGATTGAATTTGTAGATTACATCACGCCCAATGAACACGAATGTAAGGAGCTTTTTCCGAATGAGTTTCTGGAGGAAATTCTTGCTAAATATGCGAATCGCCTGATTGTCACTTTAGGAAGTGAAGGAGTGATTTTCCATGATGGTAATGAGGTTCAAAAAATTCCAGCAATTAAAGCTAAAGTGGTAGATACGACGGGAGCAGGGGATACATTCAATGGAGCTTTTGCTTTTGGACTGACCGAAAATCTATCAATCGCTGATTCTATCCAATTGGCAGTGGTTGCTTCCCATTTATCTATTCATAAATTTGGTGCTCAAGGTGGAATTCCAAGTCTAGCAGAAGTTGAAGATAAATTAAAAGAGCTTAATCTTAATTTTTATAAGGAAAAGAAAGGACTTTGAATTTATGAAAAAAGAAGGAATATTGAATAGTGAGCTTGCAAAAATCGCTGATGATTTGGGGCATACTGACCAAGTTTGTATTGGAGATTTAGGCTTACCGGTACCATCAGGTGTCAAAAAAATTGATTTAGCACTGACACGTGGAAAACCTACTTTTCAAGAAGTTTTGGATATTTATTTAGAAAATATTCTAGTTGAAAAGATTTATCTTGCTGACGAGATAAAAGAAAATAATCCTGAGCAGCTAAAAATTTTACTGACAAAGCTGTCAGCAGATGTTGAAGTTGTTTTTGTCAGTCATGAGACCTTAAAATTAATGAATCATGATGTCAAAGCAGTTGTAAGAACAGGAGAAAATACACCTTATTCTAATATTATTTTACAATCAGGTGTTGCTTTGTGAAAAAGGAGGAAGTCAATTTTGAAAATAGAAATGAAGAACATTTCTAAATCATTTGGAACCAACAAAGTTCTCGAAGCAATTGATTTAACTATCAATTCTGGAGAAGTTCATGCCTTAATGGGGGAAAATGGTGCTGGAAAATCCACGCTAATGAATATTCTGACTGGACTTTTCCCAGCTTCTGGTGGAGAAATTGAGATTGATAAGGAGGATAAAACTTTCAAGAATCCTCAAGAGGCAGAAGGATTTGGCATTAGCTTTATTCATCAGGAAATGAATACATGGCCTGATTTAACAGTCTTAGAGAACCTTTTTCTTGGTCGAGAAATAAAAAATAAATTTGGTATTTTAGATACAAAAGCTATGCGTAAAAAAGCTACTTTTGCTTTTGAACAATTGGGAGTAACTATTGATTTAGATAAAGAAATCGGGAACTTGTCAGTTGGTCAGCAACAAATGGTTGAAATTGCTAAAAGTTTTTTATCTGATTTGAAAATTTTGATTATGGATGAACCGACAGCCGCGTTGACAGAAAGAGAAACAGAACGTTTATTTTCAGTTATCGCAGGCCTTAAAGCACAAGGCGTTGGTATTATTTATATTTCTCACCGAATGGAAGAAATTTTTAAGATTACCGATTGTGTGACAGTTATGCGTGATGGTTTGGTCATCGATACTAAAAAAACAAAAGAGACAAATGTTGATGAGTTAGTTCGGAAAATGGTTGGTCGCTCAATTACAGATTATTATCCCCAAAAAAATGCTAAAATTCGAGAAATTGTATTCGAAGCAGAAAATTTATCCACAGCTGACTTTAAAAATATTTCCTTTTCAGTTCGTTCAGGTGAAATCCTTGGTTTTGCAGGACTCATGGGAGCTGGTAGAACCGAGGTCATGCGAGCAATTTTTGGAATTGACAAGCTAAAATCAGGCACAATAAAAATTAATGGAAAGAGCCTAACTATCAATAACCCAGCACAAGCGATTAAAGCAGGAATTGGCTTTTTAACCGAAGACCGAAAAGATGAAGGGCTTGTTCTTGATTTTTCAATAAAAGATAATATTACTCTGCCAAGTACAAAGGACTTTATCCATCACGGACTCTTCGATGATAAAACTGCAACAACTTTCGTTAAACAACTTTCTGAGCGACTCAATGTTAAAGCAACAGATGAAGAACAAATGGTTGGCTCATTATCGGGAGGGAATCAACAAAAAGTTGTACTTGCCAAATGGATTGGAATTGCACCTAAAGTATTAATTTTAGATGAACCAACACGTGGAGTCGATGTAGGAGCCAAACGAGAGATTTATCAATTGATGAATGAACTCGCAGAACGTGGGGTTCCAATCATTATGATTTCCAGTGATTTACCTGAAATACTTGGTGTCGCTGACCGAATTGCAGTCATGCACGAAGGTAAAATAGCCGGGTTTTTAAATAAAAAAGAAGCAACACAAGAAAATGTGATGCAGCTCGCAACAGGAGGAAAATGAGTGTGAAAGTTTTAGCTCAAAAATTCAGTTCTTTAACGACAATGATTGCTCTAATTGTCTTGATGATTATCATTACATGTATCAATCCCAACTTTATGACGGCAAATAATTTGCTCAATTTGCTTTTACAAGTAACGGCCAATGGTTTTATTGCTTTTGGGATGACATTTGTAATTCTGACTTCTGGCATTGACTTGTCAGTTGGTGCAATTTTAGCCCTCTCAAGTGCAGTTTCTGCAGGTTTTATTGCTCAAGGAATGCCATTACCACTTGCCGTACTTTGTGCCTTAATTATTGGAGCCTTTCTCGGGGCGATTAATGGGGCACTTATTGCCTATGGGAAACTGGCACCTTTCATTGTAACTTTAGCCACTCAAATGGTCTATCGCGGAGCAACACTTGTTTTTACTGACGGTAATCCAATTACTAAACACATGGATGGCTATTTCTTAGCCTATATTGGACAAGGTTATTTACTTGGTATTCCTTTCCCTGTTATTTTAATGATTCTTGTTTTCATTATTTTATGGATTTTACTTCATAAAACAGCCTTTGGTAAATCAGTCTATGCTCTTGGTGGAAATGAAAAAGCAGCTTATATTTCAGGTATCAAGCTCAATAAAGTAAAAATCGCAATTTATACTTTATCTGGAGCGATGTCGGCAATTTCTGGTTTAATCATCAGTTCTCGTTTATCATCAGCGACGCCACAAGCAGGTTCTGGTTATGAAATGTACGCGATTGCTGCGGTTGTCCTCGGTGGAACGTCTTTAATGGGTGGGAAAGGTCGGATGTTTGGAACTATGATTGGGGTACTAATCATTGGTGTTCTAAATAACGGCTTAAATATTATCGGTGTATCAGCCTTTTGGCAACAAGTTATCCAAGGATTAGTTATTCTCGTTGCGGTTCTTATCGATGTCATTCGTAGCAAACGGAAATAGGAGAGTTGAATATGAAATTAGTAAAAAAATTAACTTTTGCCCTTGTAGCTACTTTAGCAGTCTCAACTTTGACCGCATGTAGTCTTTATACCGGAATTCCCGGTCGTGATGGAAAAGAAAAAGTAGAAGAGGTCGCACACAAGAAAGCAAATGAATTAAATATTGGTGTTTCTATTTCAACAACGAACAATCCCTACTTTGTTTCGATGAACAATGCCATAAAATCAATGGCCAAAGAAAAAAATACAAAATTAACTGTCTCTGATGCTCAAAATGATTCGGCAACTCAACTCAATAATGTCCAAAATTTCATCAGTCAAAATGTAGATGCGATTTTAATTAATCCTGTTGATTCTGATGCTATTGTCCCAGCGATTAAAGCTGTCAATAATGCTCATATTCCAGTAATTGCTATGGATAGAGGAGCAAATGGTGGAACTGTTTTAACAACGGTGGCTTCTGATAATGTTGCAGCAGGTAAAATGGCTGCTCAAGCGGTTGAAAAATTGGTTGGGAAAAATGTAAAAGTTCTCGAACTTTCAGGAACACCAGGTGCTTCAGCAACTATAGACCGTGGAAAAGGATTTAATAATGAAGCTAAGACCTTAGGATTAAATATATTATCAAGTCAATCTGCAAATTTTGACCGGACTACTGGTTTGAATACCACTCAAAATATGCTGCAATCTCATAAAGATGTTCAAGCAATCTTTGCACAAAATGATGAAATGGCGCTTGGAGCAGCTAAGGCTGTTCAAGCAAGTGGGCAAAAAATTGCTATTTTTGGAATTGATGGTGAATCTGAGACGCATGATGCCATAAAAGCAGGAACGATGACCGCGACAATTGCTCAACAACCAGCTAAGATTGGTGAAATGGCTTTGCAAGCTACCTATGATTATTATCAAGGAAAGAAAATTTCTTCAGTGATTAATTCACCAATTTATCTTGTGGATAAAGATAATGTTGATGAACACAAATGGTAAAAAGAAAAAACTCTGTCGCTAGGGTAGTTTAATATAGATTATCATAGAATAGCTTTTGTTATTAAAAGTTATCAAAAGCTAGGTAAATAAAGGTGTTTAGTAGTTATGGTGTTTTTAAAAGTTATCAAAGATAATTAAATATTATCAAATTTCTGCCCCTTTTTCTGCCCCTTTTTTTAAAAATAGACCTCTAATTTAAGAGGTCTATTTCATTTAGTTTTTCTATTATATTTTTGCTCATTTCTTCAGTTACATGAGAATATATAGAAAGAGTTGTTTGAGGGTTATTATGACCCACTCTTTCCATGATAGACTTCAAAGGTATTCCAAGCTCAGTTAATAAAGCAATATGAGTATGCCTGAAAATATGTGTACTTAAATTTTTAGCTGAATTTATTTTTTTTAGTCTGCTATTCACAACAGAAATGTTATATGGTTTATTGTTTTTATAAATAAATATATAATTATCTTTGCTTATTTTATCCTTTGGATATTTTAAAGGATATTCTTCGATTATTTGAAGACATCTTTTGGGTAGCGTGATTTTTCTATCTGAATAAATATTTTTAGTTGTTGTTTTAGAGTTAGAAACGCTGTCCCAAGTTCCATTTATATGTAAAACATTATTCTCAATATTCTTTATTTGAATAGCTACACATTCTCCAAATCTTAGACCTGTAAGTG
>Ga0208186_100045_pt1 | contig 21287 bp, 20 predicted proteins | sample Shrwel1BS1Day23_FD_187537 | JGI IMG/M metagenome (GOLD analysis project Ga0208186, IMG submission 187537) | Subsurface microbial communities from deep shales in Ohio, USA - Utica-3 well 1 S-1-Day23 (SPAdes) (version 2) ... | reverse complement strand
CCCACTAATCAAATAATATAAAAAACCTTCCATTTTATATCTGGAAGGTTTTTTGTTTTGGAAAAATTAGGGATTATTTTTTATTCAAATCATCAATTATTTTTTCTTGAGCTTCAATTTTTTCTCTAAGCACTTGTTTTTCTTCTTCTTCTCTTTGTGATTTTTTTCTTCGCTTCCAAATAATGAGAATGAAAAACAGGATAATTAACATTAGACCTAAGATGAAGAGCAACCAAGTCCAATCTTTTTCTTTTTTAACCGTTGGGTCACTATCATTCAATTTTTGAGCTTGATTATCAGAAATGGTAAATTCTTGGTCAAAGGTCCACTGATATTTATAACGTTCATTCTTATCATCAACCTTCGCTTCATATTTTCCTTGTGAATCTGTTCTTGCATTAACAATAAGTTGAAGTCGATATTTACCAGCTTTCAAAGGCTCTGAGACCCTTGTCGCCGCACTTTGATTACTAGTTGGCATCGGTAAATCAAAATTTGTATTTGGTGCCATTTGCATCATTGGGTTTGAATAAGAATAAGCTATATCTGAATTGGTAATGCCTTTTATTGTTGCTTTTACATTCATCGTATTGATATAAGCCATCTTTGAATTTTGAAGGTTGACATTAATCACATTTCGCCCATTTATTTGACCAGGACTGATCTTGGTTAATTTTAAATCTGGCGAAACTTCATTCTCATTTTGTTTCATTAGAAGAGCAATAGTATAAGAATAAGTATTCTTAACGGTAATTCCTTCTGAGTCCGCTTTCTTATCATTTTGACCTTCTTTAGAAAAGGTTATTCCCCCAGCTATTTGACCATCAAAACTCTCATTTGGCATCTTTACTTTAATATCTATCTTCTGTCTTGTCAGCGGTGCTAAAGTTACTATCCGTGGACTTGTGACATAATCCTTAAGATTATATTTAAGTGAGCGGTCAGCCTCTATTTCTGTGGGCTCGTAAACAACAAGACCATTAATATTTGTGGCAGCACTAGAAAGTGCAAGGTCTATCTTCATTTCTTGCTCGGTATTATTGGATAATTCTACTTGCAAAGTCTGTTCTTTGCCCGCGCCTAAAGTAATATCAAAATATCCCAAATCTTTATTTGTTTGGTTTTCCGGAATAATTGGTTTGACCGTATAATCATCGGTTTGACTAAAAGCAACTTGTGCACCTCCAAAACATAGAATGATAAAAATTGATGATAAAAATAATTGTAACTTTTTCATATATAATCCCCCATAACCCCAAATTTTAATAAAATTTGAGCCTCTCTTGCGAGAGACTCGCTTACGAGAATACTTTATTAGGCATTTCCTGGTGCACTATAAAGATTCCAGTTTAAAGTTGTAGTATAAGTATCTACTTTAGCAGAACCAGCTGGCACACTGAGCGTAATATTAGGATCCACTTTACCTGTAGTATTCGTTGAAGCATCTAAGCTTTCAGGATCTGTCACCAAACTAGAACCATCCGCCGCACCAAAACTAAGCAGGTTTGTTCCTGTTCCCGTTCCTGCATCTGCTTGGAAAATATTGACCGCTGTTCCAGGTGTGAGTGGATTAGTTGCCGTATTTACCGTAGAACTTGCTTTACTTGTTGAGGTGCTGACAACATTATTAGTTTTATCAGTGTTAAAGGTTAAGACAGCATTGGTTAAATCACCAGCTTTAGTCCCTTTAAATTGAGCAGTTTGTGTTAGGGAAACTGACCAACCTGTTGGTCCAGTTGCAGTCCCACGGTTGTCCGTTACTTGCATGAATTGTGGAATTGCTTTTCCACTTCCATCATTTGCAGCCCAAGCCGACCAAGTATGGGGGCTTGAAGCATCTACATAGTGTGTCCCAAAGTTAAGCGTTGGAACGTAATCCAAAGTCAACCCATCATCTGAAGCAACTGGAGTTGAAGTGTTAGGCACTCCTGGCGTAGTAGGCGTAATTGGCGTTTTACCATCTCCTGGCGATACTGGATTGGTAGGAGTTTTCTTCGGTTGAAAGGCTACATTAGCCCCACTTGATGTATTTCCTACTGTCGCCGCACTAACTTCCAAAAGATTGGTTGCTAGTAAGACTGTGCTAATGACGGCGATGCCGCTAAGACTAATTATTGTTTTTTTTCATTATAGTTCTCCTTTATCCTTATAATTCCGATATGTTTTATCGTTAATGCTCCCGCGCCGATTATCAATAAGAGTGCCAGCAATGTCAAAGTATCACCTTGAGTACTCCCTACAATGGGTAATTTCTGATTAATTGATTTTGAGTTGTTAGTGGTAATCGGTGCACTAGAAGTTTCTGGTGGTTTTTCTATTGGTTCTTTTTCTAAAAATCCTACTTCACCAATTGTACTTGTTCCACCTATTTCCTGAGCAAAACTGGGACCTGTATTCAAAAGTAAGAGGGCACAGATGACCCAAAGAATATATTTAATCTTCATAATTCCCCTTTCTCAATTTGACCTAAATATTCTATTTTTTGAAATAAAAAACTATCGCTCCAGATACAATAAAAACAAGAATGACCATTGATATTTTCATTGGTTTTTTACTTGTTGAAGCTATCTGCTTACTTTTGTTTTCTACAATGTTTATTTCCCCAGACTTGGAAACAAGGAGTACCCGTTCTAACTTCTGTTTAGAATCTTTTATCGTTAACTTGTATTCTTCACCTTTTATCAGTTTGTGTTGATTATTGAGTTTAAGACTAACTGAAGCATTTGGAACAACTGCTGTCTGCGAGCTTTGAAATTCAGAAACAATTTTTCCGTTGTTATCTGTGATTCTTGCTTCTAGGCTTACCTGTCTTAGAAGTGATGAATTAGGGTTTTTTACTTCTATTATTTGCTCAGTTTCATTTGATTTTCCCAAGTCAAATTCTAAATTTTTTTCTTTTTTATTGGAGTAATTTATATCCTCCATAAGAAGAGCGACAACGTTACTATAAACATTTAAAATCCCTTGTTGACGATCAGATTCTTTGGGTATTTTGGTTACATTAATTCCTCCAATAGCCTGCCCTCTGATACCTTCTTGCGGAACTTTAAAAGTAATCGCAATCTCTCTAACTTCATTAGGAGCTAGAGTGAGTTTTAAGGGACCTGCTTTTGCTTCTTTTTCAAAAAATATATCTTTATAAAAGTTGAAAGTTGGTTCTTTCTCTGCTAGGTATTGCTCTACTTTCTCGTCAGATAAACTATAATCTAGCGTAAAATTATTGTTATTAACCGCCTGATTTGCTGCTATTTCAAAATTATTCTCTTCATTTCCATTGTTGATTATTAAATTTAGTTTGATTGACTCACCTTTTTTTACTTTCAACCACCAATAAGAAATGTTTTCATCTTTTTGGTTCCCTTCAAGTACCGCTTCTATACTAAAATCACCTGTTGAACTTTCTGCATGAACGGTTTCAAATAGACTAACTAAAAATAAACTTATTAGAGATAGGAAAAGTATTTTATTAATTTTTTTCATTTTCCTCCTTTTTAAGACGGTCCATTAGCAACGGTATATTGGAAAGTTCCCGCATTTGAATTTGTTTGACTGAGTAAGCTATTATTAGCCTTAATATTTAATCCAGTATCCGTAGGAAAAGTCATCGTGTACCACATACCAGCCCCTGTCATTTTAATCCAAGAAGGTAATGTGCTATCACTGGTTATACTTGCAATCTGCAAAGACGAATTAAGATTTAATTGTGTCTGCGCTTTAGTCGTTGGGTCAACCCAATAATACTGTAGACCATTCGGAAAATTATTTTGTGTCATTTTGACAAGAATATGTATATTAGGGTTCTGTGCTCGGTCATCTCCAACAACTAGACTTTCAGCACTCGTCCCATTTATTAGTGAAGACCAAGAACCGTCTATGGGAGTTCCTTTTGTTGCTGATGGATCTAAAGAAATATTAAATGTCCGATTCATATTAGATACTGCAGCATTTAATTGAAATCCTAAAGGTTGATACCATGAAATATATTTACCCGCTGCAATGTTTGGCGCATCACTTCCATAATTATTAGGACTTAAATTTATCACCTGTAAAGTAGGGTTAAAAGTTGTTAGAGTTCCTGTATTCATCCGATACCAAATATCTGAACTCGTAGGAGTAATTGTTCCTTTATTGGGTGTTATCAAATCATAAGTTGAATCAAAAGTATAACCTGTTGATGATGAATGGGTTCGCAATCCACTTCCTGATATAGTAATGGGAAAAGTTAAGACGGTTGTAGAAAAAACGGAACCGCCTGCCGTATTAAAACTTACAACTTTAGGATCTGTCATTGTTATTCCACTTCCTAATCCTGGAGCAAGCGAAACCACATTTTGGTTTGGATTTAAGTTATTAAATAGAACACTTGAACCCTGCGCAAAATTCCATTTTACTGCCCCAGTCAAAAATGCATCCAAACTAATGACTCCACCTGTCGTCACCTTAAAAGTTGCATTTTGCCCAACATTTAAGTTCCAACTATTCAGTGTATTTAAGGCCATGAACCAACCTCCAGCATAGGTAGATGAAGTATTAACCGTTCCGTTAATGACAAAGCTCCCATTGATATTCCAATTCAAGGCTCCAACTACTAAAAGAGCACCATCATCATAATACATCGTATACGTCTTATTTAAATTCCAAACCATTGCTGCTCCAGCATCGACTTGCAATGTCGACCCACTATTTGAGTAATAGACATAGAAAGGTTGATCGTTGCCCCAACTCTGATTCAAGGTAGTTGTTCCAGTTTCTACTTCCGTATAGGCTGCCCCTTGAATCCACTCCCCTTGATTATCTGCACCAGCTGAACTGATGTCATTCATATTATGGTTTTGCAGAATATTGAAGGTGTTCGTCCCTCGAAAAATAACTTTTCCATTATCATTTCTAATTGGTTGTGCCCCATATATTCCGTCCCCATTGCTTACAGTCACATTTTCATAAACAGCGGTCGCCTTGGCATTGCTCCCTTTCATTTGAAAAATCCCACTCGTAATATTGTTGACAATTGTCGCATTCTTAACTGTCAGTGTAGTATCCGCTGAAACTGTTCCGTTAGACCCGAATGCTCTCGCTGTCCCATCACTCCCACCGATACTTTGAGCTGTCGTATAAGTAGTATCATTATCAAGATAAAGAGTTCAAAACACTATTTCCCGGAACATTTGCTGTCACATTGAAGAATACTGTAGCTTTTGATGCCGCATTGGGAATGACTGACTTATAGGTATCAATCATATCTTGCCAGCTATTCGTATTATAGTAAGTTGCTCCAGTTACTCCAGTTACTGCACCTGTGCTATCAATTGTTCCTGTAAGAACAGCAGCCTTAGTTTTGGGAGTCAAACCAAATAGAATAATTAGAAATCCTAAACTTATGAGAAAAATAATTTCTTTTTTTTATTTCACTGTTTCCCCCCCTTCTATGGACCTGTCACGAGTGTCGAGATAATCGTTGCTTGGTATGAACCTGTGACAATTACTTTATTTGTTCCATCTACTGTAAGTTGCGCCGTCACAGCACCACTAGTTAAAGCTCCATTAGCTCCTGTCCCACTTCTTAGAACAACACCATTTTGTTTAAAAATATTAATATTAGAGTTTCCGATAAGTTTTCCATCAGCACTGTTTGCTACCGAAATATAGAAAGCTGTGGTTGGCAAAACGATAGAGCTAGAAACTAAAGTAAAGTCAGAAATGGATTGTTGAAGAGAAAAACTTGTTGAGCTTCCAGACAAATTAACAATTCTAATTGGTGCATCTCCTGTTGCATTGCTATTAATTACTGATGCACTTGATGTTTGGGTCCCAAAATTAAAGTTTGGAGCAGTCAAACTCCAAATATTTGTTGTTGGAGCGGTAACATTTATATAGCCATTTGCTGTAGAATTTTGGCTGTCAATTGCTGTATCTGATGACACAGGGCTTTCAACAAAAATTAGAAAGGGGATACTAATAAAAATTAAACTAAATATGAATATTTTTGCTTTATTTATGTCAGTCATTCACCTACCCTCTTTCAATATGTTGTCGTTTATAAATTACTTTGTAGCCTATATATCATTTATAACCTATTTTCTAACTTAAGTCTAATAAAACGCTTTCTCACGCCTCCTTTGTACGAATAATAATACACTCCCTTCAAATACTTATTAACTTTTATTCAAAAATAAAAAAAGCCCCATTTGGGACTGTTTATTTTTTTATATATTTTTTGTTGTAAAACTACGACTTTGCATCACCTTAAGAATTGCCGCAACTGTATCTAGCGAAGTAAAGAGAGGAATTCCTCGGCTGATTGCTTCTTGTCGAATGCGGAAACCATCAGTGGCTGTTGTTAATGAAGCTCGCGTATTACCCATGGTATTGACAACGGCTTGAACTCGTCCCTGACGAATATCTTCAACAAGCGTTCCTTCCTCATCTTCTCCACCAGCAAGTTTTTCCACTTCGCGCACATAAAGTCCGTTTTCTTTAAGAAAGGCTGCTGTTCCTGCGGTAGCAACTAATGAATAACCAATTTCGGCAAAATCTTTAGCAAGCGCTAAGGTTTCTTCTTTATCCTCATCAGCGACTGTGAACAAAACTGAACCATAATCAGCCATATGAAGTTTTGCTGCTTCAAATGATTTATAGAGCGCTTTTTCAAGTGTCACATCTGAACCCATTGCTTCACCGGTTGATTTCATTTCTGGACCAAGTAGGCTATCTACTTTTGCCAATTTTGTGAAACTAAAGACGGGTGCTTTAACGTGAACCATATCAGGTGTAGGGGCAAGTCCTGCTTCATAACCTAAGTCTTTCAAGTTTTCACCTAAAATCATTTGGGTTGCCAATTGTGCCATTGGGATATTGGTAACTTTTGATAAAAAGGGAACAGTACGTGAAGCGCGAGGATTAACTTCAATCACATATACTTGTTCTTCATAGATAACGAACTGAATATTCATCATTCCTATGCAATTTAATCCAATCGCAAGGCGTTTGGTATAATCAACGATTGTATCAATGATAGCTTGAGAGAGATTTTGTGGTGGGTAAACTGCCATCGAATCGCCCGAGTGGACTCCAGCACGCTCAATATGTTCCATAATTCCTGGAAGAAGAACTTCTTTTCCATCACAGATGGCATCAACTTCACATTCTTGACCTTGCAAATAGCTGTCAACTAAAACTGGATGTTCTGGTGAAGCTTTAACCGCACGATTCATATAATCACGCAAATCTTTTTCATTATTAATAATTTCCATGGCCCGACCACCCAAAACAAATGAGGGACGAATAAGGACCGGATAACCAATTTTGTTAGCGTTAGCGACCGCTTCTTCTTCATTTGTTGCTGTCGCCCCTGGTGGTTGTGGAATATCTAAATCTTGCAGTGCTTTCTCAAATAAATCCCGGTCTTCAGCTCGGTCTAAATCTTCGACTTGAGTTCCTAAGATTTTGACTCCTGCTTTTGATAATGGCTCTGCCAAATTGATGGCCGTTTGTCCACCAAACTGAACAATGACACCTAGCGGTTCTTCAAGGTCAATGACATTCATAACATCTTCAAAAGTCAATGGCTCAAAGTAGAGTTTATCAGAAATAGAGAAGTCTGTTGAAACTGTTTCGGGATTCGAATTGATGACAATGGCTTCTTTACCCAATGCTTGGATAGCTTTCACACAATGTACCGTTGCGTAGTCGAACTCAACCCCTTGTCCGATACGGATAGGACCTGACCCTAGAACAATTATTTTTTCTTTATCTGAGCGTTTAGATTCATTTTCCCATTCATAAGTTGAATAGAAATAAGGGGTTGAACTTTCAAACTCGGCTGCACAAGTATCGACCATTTTATAAACAGGAATAATCTTGTTTTCTTGTCTACGACGTCTGACTTCTTCTGGCGTCACATTCCATAACTTGGCAATTTCTCTGTCAGAAAATCCATTTTTCTTGGCTGTTTTTAGAAGTTCTGGCTCAAAAATATTTACCTTTAATTGATTTTCAATTTCAACGATATAAAGGAGCTTATCAAGGAAGAAAATATCGATTTTTGTCAAATCAGCAATTTCTTCGATTGGAATTCCGCGACGAATCGCTTCTGATACATAGAAAAGTCGGTCATCTTGTGTTTTAACCATTTTTTCATAGAGTTTTTCGTCATCAGCTTCAATCGCTTCAGTCATTTCATTATGGAAAACGCCAATTTCAAGCGAACGAACAGCTTTTAGAAGACTTTCTTCGATGTTGCGTCCAATTGCCATAACTTCACCTGTTGCCTTCATTTGTGTTCCTAAATGGCGGTCACCATTTTCAAACTTATCAAATGGAAAGCGTGCAATTTTTGCCACAACATAGTCAAGGGCTGGTTCAAACATGGCATAAGTTTTGTTGGTTACTGGATTAATGATTTCGTCCAGAGTCATTCCGATTGCAATTTTAGCTGACATTTTGGCAATCGGATAGCCAGTTGCTTTTGAAGCCAAAGCTGATGAACGGCTGACACGGGGATTCACTTCAATGACGCGGTATTCATAGCTGTTCGGATCAAGGGCCAATTGAACATTACAGCCACCTTCAATTTTAAGAGCACGAATGATATTGAGCGAAGCATCACGGAGCATTTGATATTCATTGTCAGACAGGGTTTGACTTGGGGCAAAAACGATAGAATCACCCGTGTGGACACCTACTGGATCAAAGTTTTCCATGTTGCAGACAACGATAGCATTATCAGCAGAATCACGCATCACTTCATATTCGATTTCTTTATAACCTGCGATTGATTCTTCAATCAAACATTGTGTCACAGGTGAAAGTTTCAAACCATTTGCTACAATTTCACGGAGTTCTTCTTCTGTGTCACAAATTCCGCCTCCTGTTCCTCCCATAGTAAAAGCTGGGCGAACAATGATTGGATAGCCAATTTTGTCAGCAATGTTAATCGCTTCTTCAACTGTGGTTGCAATATCGCTGGCACAAAGAGGCTCATTGATTGATTCACAGAGCTCTTTGAAAAGTTCACGGTCTTCTGCTTGGTCAATGGCACTTAATTTTGTTCCTAAAAGTTCAACATTAAGCTCCTCAAGAATTCCTGTTTTTGATAATTCCATTGCCATGTTGAGTCCTGTTTGCCCACCTAGTGTTGGTAAGAGTGCGTCAGGACGTTCTTTACGTAAAATTTTACTGACAAACTCTAAAGTGATAGGTTCAATATAGACCGTGTCAGCAATTTCTCGGTCAGTCATAATTGTTGCTGGATTTGAATTGACCAAAACTACTTCATAGCCTTCTTCTTTAAGAGCAAGACAGGCTTGCGTTCCAGCGTAATCAAATTCAGCGGCTTGACCGATAATGATTGGACCTGAACCGATAATCATGATTTTTTTGATATCATTACGTTTTGGCATTTGTTTTTCTCCTTTGTAGTAAAGCATAACTTCGTTGTAATTACTTACAAGCCGCTTCGCTCCTTGCGCCCTTTATTTTCAATCATAAAAAGTTAAAAATAAAGCAAAAACATCTGCCAGAAACCTAGCAGATGTGTCCTAATATGCCCTGACAGTTTACTGACAGAACTAGCCCTGTCCGCTTTGGTACTTATGGACCAAGCTACACCGCTCTTTTGTCAGTAACTTTTAAGCATAATATTTCCTGTTCACAACCTTGCTAGCCTCTCTGGACTAGATTAAAAGTTTTATTGTTTATTAGTTTAGCAAAATAATTGACCTTTTACAAGTCTCAGACCATTTATGACTTTTAAAGTAATTTTTTGATTTCTTCTTCCATTTCTTCAGGCTCCGTTTTGGGAGCAAATCGTTCAATGACTTGTCCATCTCGGTCAATTAAAAACTTTGTGAAATTCCATTTAATAGTTCCACTAAGCGCCCCTTTGGCTTCCTTTTTCAAAAATTGATAAAGTGGATGAGCTTCTTTTCCATTTACTTTAATTTTTTGAAACATGGTGAATGTAACCCCATAATTCAACTGACAGAATTCATTAATTTCCGTATTTTCACCAGCATCTTGATTAGCAAACTGATTACAAGGAAATCCTAGAATCTCTAATCCTTGGTCTTTATATGTTTCATACAATTTTTCAAGTCCCTCAAATTGTGGAGTAAAACCACATTTACTGGCTGTATTGACTACGATTACGACTTTTCCTTTGTAGTCAGACATTGAAACAGTTTCACCGTTCATTTTAACGGCACTAAAATCATAAAAATTCATTTGTTTACCTCCTGGTAAATTTTGCTTATATAAGTTATTCCATCAGAAATAATTTATAGATTTATTTTTACTGACAGATGGCTCAGCATAAAAATTGATTGCTGTCAGTAACTATTTTACTGACAAGAATTCCAAAACTCATCATCTACTTTTCTTAACTAGTTTTAGTATATCAAATATTGATTTTTAAGCCAAGAACTTGATTTTTATGTTAAACTATTTTTATGAAATATAAAACTCGACGAAGAAAACCAAATCGACGTCAATCTTTGTTAAAACAGCTCATTTTTATTTTCCTAATCATTTTAGGAATATTTGCTTATAATAGAATTTTTAATAATCAAGTAGTAAAGCCCTCAGAAGCCCAACTTGAAGAAATCCGTGAACACAAATTCATCAAAGAAATTGCCCCTTTGGCTCAAAAATCACAAAAAGAAAGTCAAGTTCTGGCTTCTATTACCATTGCTCAAGCCTGCCTTGAATCTAACTTTGGTAAAAGTGAACTCGCTAGTAAATATCATAATCTATTTGGTGTGAAAGCCTCAGGCAATGTTCCTAAAGTCTCACTCGAGACTCAAGAGTACGAAAACGGTCAATGGATTACCATCCAAGGTGTTTTTCGCGTTTATCCTAACTATGCTGATTCCGTTTCGGCTCATACACAACTTTTCCTCTATGGCACAACTTGGAACGCTAAACAATATGCTTCTGTTCTTAGCGCAACAGACTACAAAACTGCTGCTAAGGCGGTCCAAAGCTCTGGCTATGCGACTGACCCCACATATGCTGATAAACTTATCAATATGATTGAAACTTATCATTTGAATCAATATGATAAAAGTTCAACCATTTAAAAATCACTGACAGATTTGTCAGTGATTTTTTCTAAAATTTAATTATTTTTCAAAGACGCCTTTAACTGATTTAAGAATTTCCATACAAATCACAGCGATTACGGCAAGACCCGCAGCTACAGCCCATTCAGACCAACCAAAACTTGCTGGAATTGAAAAGATTTCTCTAAGGAATGGTAGTGTAGTTAAACTGTACAAAGCAAGACAGAAAGTTACAGCCATCAAAACATATTTATTCGTTGTAAAACCAAGTTTGAAAATATTTTGTGAATTTGAACGTGCAGCAAAAGTTTGCAAGGTCCGAGCCAAAATCAAAGTTGTAAAGGCCATAGCCACACCCATTTCAGGTGAAGTTTTTTGTCCAACATATTGAGAGACAATAGCCGCAATCCCAATCAATGAACCACGAATCAAAATAATTCTCATCAAACCATTGGCAAAGATTCCTTCATTTAATTGGCGAGGAGCTTTTTCCATAACATCTGGTTCTGCTTTTTCCATTCCTAAGGCAATGGCTGGAACAGAGTCATTGACTAGGTTTATAAACAATAGTTGCAAAGCAGTAAATGGATTAACCCAACCCACAATTAAAGCAAAAACAATCGCAATAATCGCTCCTAAGTTTCCAGAGAAAAGATAACTAATTGATTTTTTGATATTATCATAAACTACACGACCAATTGATACAGCAGAAACAATTGATACGAAATTATCGTCAGTCAAAATCATACTTGACGCATCTTTGGCAACGTCTGTCCCTGAACCCATGGCAATCCCAATATTAGCTTGTTTAAGTGCAGGAGCATCATTGACCCCATCACCTGTCATGGCAGTCACTTGATGTTCATTTTGCCAAGCGCGGACAATTCGAATTTTATTTTCAGGCGAGACACGCGCGTAAACAGAAATCTTTTGCAAATTCTCACGAAGTTCATCTTCAGTCAGCGCATCCAGTTCTTGACCCGTAAGCGCCATATCCCCTTCATTCATCAAACCAATATCTTTAGCAATGGCTTGCGCCGTCGTTTTATGGTCACCCGTAATCATGATTGTTTTAATGCCGGCTTTTTTAGCTTCGGCAATTGAATCATAAACGGCTTCACGAGGTGGGTCAATCATTGCTGACAAACCAATAAGAATCAAATCATTTTCGTCAGTAAGTGTGAGCTCTTTCTTATCATCACTGGCAGGTTTGTAAGCGTAAGCCAAGACACGAAGTGCTTTTTGACTAAATGCTTCATTTTGAGCTTGGAATTTTTCTTTTAATTCTGGAGTAAACTCTTGTACTTTTCCATCTAAGAAAACTTGGTTGCAGCGATTAAAAAGTACATCTGGGCCACCTTTAACAAAAATCGTTTTCTGACCTTCAAAATCATTGATTGTACTCATTAATTTACGTTCTGAGTCAAAGGGAAACTCAGCCAAACGCGGTGATTTTTCTCTTAATTCTTGATAGGGATAACCAATTTTATCACTATAAGCAATCAAAGCCACTTCGGTAGGGTCACCCAATGCTTGTCCTTCTTGTGAAAATGATGAATCATTACAGAGTACCATTGCATTAAGTAAGAGCTTTTGGTCTACTTGTGACAAGTCTGTCAGTTCTTTGCTACTTTCGGTTGGTAAGTAAGAATCAACAACTGTCATTTTGTTTTGAGTCAAAGTTCCCGTTTTGTCAGTACAAATGATTGAAGTTGAACCTAAAGTTTCTACGGCAGGCAAATTACGCATAATCGCATGTTGTTTCGCCATTTTATTTGTTCCAACTGACAGAACAATCGTAACAACTGATGAAAGAGCTTCAGGAATTGCTGCTACCGCAACTGCAACTGCAAACATGAACGAATCAAGAATAGCTTTTTGCATATCAGCCGTTTGATTTGTCGTAAAGAGGCGAAGAATTTGCACGGCAAAAATCAAAGCACAAAGCGCCAAAATTGCCCAGCCCAATTGTTTCCCAAACTTTTCCAGTTTTTGTTGGAGAGGTGTTTGTTTGGCCTCAGCAGTTTCCAACATTTGAGCAATCTTACCAATTTCCGTTTGCTCAGCAATGGCTGTCACGACAAAATCTGCTCGTCCATAAACAACAAGACTTGAACTGAAGACCATATTCTTACGGTCACCAAGTGCTGCTTCTCCCTCAATAAGATCTGAAAATTTTTCAACTGGCTCAGACTCACCTGTCAGCATTCCTTCTTCAACGCGTAAGTTTTGAACGTCAATTAAACGGCCATCCGCTGGAATGAAATCACCAGCTTCCAATGAAACAATATCTCCAACGACAAGCTCACGCGCAGGAATTGATGTTTTTTCCCCATTACGTAAAACTTTGGCTGATGGTGCCGACATCTGTCTCAAAGCATCTAAAGAACTCTCTGCCCTTTTCGTTTGAACAACAGCCACCACTGAATTAATCATCAAAACAATGAAGATAACCAATGATTCAACGAATTCGCCTAAGAAAAGTTGGACAAAAGCGACTAAAAGTAAAACAATCACCAACGGGTCTTTCAATGTATCAATAAAAAGTTCCCAAGTTGAAGTTTTTTTCTTCTCTTTTAATTCGTTGAAACCATTCTCGGCTTGACGAAGTTCAACTTCTTTGGGTTTCAAACCTTCAAGTTGACTTTTATTCTCCTCCAAAACTTCATTGACGGACTGATTGTAACGCTGCATAATGATTCTCCTTTATTTCTAACTGATATCATGAGAGGTCTTACAAAAAAAGACCTCTGCCAGATATCAAAACTGGCAAAGGTCTTGCTAAACATACATAGTATGTCAACAAAGCCGGTGAGAATCTCACGAATTGACGACTTTGTTTCGGTCTTACCGACGCTACTCCCCTTTGGAATATTTAAGTTACCCTCATTTTATTAAAAAAGGACTATTTTGTCAAGCAGTTTTCTTATTTTTTAACTACAATTTTTCTGCTCAAGACTGACTTCTAATAAATTTAATCGCTTCTCGATTTTGTTCTTTTAAATCAATTCCTTGGGCTTTGGCCGCAAAGATACAACCACAGTAACATTGACGATAAACATCGTATTCTTTACACATCTCAATGGAACGCTTATAGCCATTATTCTTCTTAAAATCACTCGGAAGATAATTCACATCATAAATTTTTTGAATATCAAGCCCAATTTCATTAATCAATTGACTGTCTTTTTTGGGCGATAGCGTTAAAGCACTACCAAAATAATCAAAACCAAGTTCCAAAGCTTTTTCAGCAACAATATCCAAACGCATCTCAAAGCAAGAGCTACAACGTTTCCCACCCTCGGATTCATTTTCTAAATGTTTTTGACGCACCATTTGTAAAAAGACATTTGGTTCATATTCAGCCGCGATGAATTGAACGTTATTTCCTGTTCGCTCATTAAAATCTGTTACAAACTGTTCTTGTACCATCTTTCTTCTTGTATATTCCGTTGAAGGATGAATGTTTGAATTGGCAAAATAAATTGTAACATCAGCCGATTGAGTGAGATATTCTAAAGAATGAGTACTACAAGGGGCGCAACAAGAGTGAAGTAAAATCTGGGGGCGAACTGATTCTCGTTCCCAACTTTCACGAACTCTTTGAAAAACACGATCATAATTTATTTTTTGATTAGGATTCATTTTCTCAATGATATTTAAACTGTTTTCCATCATTATTATCCTTACATCTCTCTATTTCTGACCATTATTATATCATATTTTCAATTAAAAAATGACCTCTTATAACAGAGATCATTTATCGGTTATTATATCCTTTATATCAAAATCTTGGAAAATTGATAAATCTAAGAGATATTGGATAAGATAATTCTATCTATTTTCAAGTGAGCTTTCAATACCATTTATTGATAACTTTTGTTAATCACAAAAAATCTACTTATTAAAAGAACTATTTTGTCTTCTTCTGGCTAAAGTTTCGACTAATTTTTTGTTTTTACTTTTTATAAAACAAGTAAAAGTCAAACTGGAAATTCCTGTTATTAGCCACGTTTCCCAACCATTCTTAGCATTGAATCTAGCAAATATTAAAATTTCTTTGACCATTTCTTTCCAAAATTCTGTTACAATCTCTTCCAACTCTAAATGCGAATTGGCGTAGAAATGTGCACCAATAATTACTAAAAATAAAATAATCCAGCCAATAATATAAGTCCAATTCTTTTTCATTAAGATAATTGGACGTTCATACTTATCTTTTTTTCCTTCATCTTTAAATTCAACTTTCGAAGATTGCAACCAACCAATTAAAAATGATAATAGAAATAAAACAATAGCTACTATTATATCTTCTTCTTTCCAAGTCATTGTAATAAAAAACATCAAGGTTGAATATAAAGGCAAGACAACTAATTCTAACCCACTTACTTTTTCAAATTCAAATGAGTGTTTAGACAACCTAAAAGCCAAATAAAACAATAGGATATAAGACCCAATTCTTAACATAAATGCTCCTTCTGTATTCTATATTATATCCTAAAATTCCAAATGATTCTCAAACTTTTGAATGATTTTTATAAAAAATCTCAGTCTATACTAAAGCCATTTTTATAATTCAAAATTCATTTTAGACATTTTTGAGTCAACTAACAATAAGTATTTGAAATTATAATTGATAATATAATATCTAGAACAACTTACAAAAGCCAATAAACTCTTTCTATAACAGTGTTTATTGGCTTTTTTTGCTATAATTATAGCTATGAATAAAAGTAGAATCGAGGCACTTACTGACGGAATCTTTGCCGTTGTAATGACCTTAACAGTTTTAGAATTTAAAGTCCCTAAAGATGGAAATCTATTTTCGCCAAATGTCTTACTCATGCTCCTTATCTATATCACTACTTTTGTCGCTTTGGCTTCAATTTGGAATTCACTCCATCATGTGATGACTTTTATCAAATCAAATAAGGTTGATGAGCTATTTCTTTGGTCCAATCATTGGATTCTACTCATTGTTTGCCTCTTTCCTTTTTCAACCGTTGCTCACGCAGAACATCCAAATTCTTTAACCGCAAGCATCGCTTACGTTTCGACTTATTTAATTCCTTGGATTAGTTTAATTATCTTTAGCCAGGTAATTTATAAACAGTATAATGAAAGCAGCACACTAAAAAAAAGGAATCAGGAGAGAATTAAAATCTTTTTAGTCTTTCTACTTCCCGGTGCCCTCTTGTCATTAGTTTGGTTATATGCTTTACCAATAGTAACCATTTTGATGGCTATAAATTGGGGCAGACATAGTAATTTTGATTAGGCGCATAAAGGCGCTTTTTTTATCAGTAATTTTATAATATAATTTTAGTTTTAAAGTAGACTGTCAGTTTATTAACTTTCAAAAAACTGACCTTACATAAAAGTAAGTTAAATGTTCACTTTTCTATATTAGAATAGAAAAGTAAAATATATTTATTGTGAGGTATTTTTTTGAAACAACGTTTTGGTTTATCAGGCTATCAGCTTAAAATAATAGCAATTGCTTTCATGCTACTAGATCATATTTATACGGAGGTGCTCGTTGGACTTCCTGGAATCCCCGATTTTTCTATCTTAGATATGGCCTCCCGCTTCGTCTCTCCTTTATTCTTCTTTTTAATGATTGAAGGCTATTTTTATACAAGGAGCCGTCAAAAATATCTAAGTCGACTTCTTACTACTGGAATTGTAATGGCAATAGGAAATTTAATCACGCACTTTATCATGAATGCTCCGATTACTTTTTATACTATTCTTAATCCAAATATCTTTCTTAGTTTAGCAGCTGGTTTTGGAATTGTCTGGCTTCTTGATACAATAATTGAGAAGAAAAAATGCCTGCTCATTTTTCCACTTATTTTAGTTTCGGTTCTTACTTTATTTACGGAAGCTAGTATTTTTGCTCTTGTTTTTCCTTATCTCATGTATATTTCAAGAAAAACTGGAAAAAGTTGGATATTATATCTTGGAACTCTCTTACTTTCAGCTTTATTTCTCAGTCAATCCCTGTCCGATGCTTCCATGACCTTATGGCAAAAGCTCTCTTTTAATCCAGAATTCTTAGTCTTTACTGTTCTTCCTTTTATTTACCTATATAATGGAAAAAAAGGTGGGACATCCTCAGCATTTGAAAAATATTTTTTCTATGGATTTTACCCAATACATATCTGGTTCTTATTCATCCTTGGCCAATTTCTGACTCAGTAGATACATGAGTTCTACTGATGAATATTAATGCTCACTCATTTGTTATTTAGGGGATAATAAATAAAAAAACCGCTGATGCAACGGTTTTTTATTTTTGTCAGTAATTTAAGATAAAATTATACTGACAGAAAGAGTAAAATTAAGCTGATAAGAGCAGGGAGAGCTTGAACTATAAATATTTTTTTCGTAACGGTTAAGGCGCCATAAATACCAACCAAAACAACAAAAATCATTGTCAAACTTAATACAGGAATACTTGCATTAGCTATTGTCAAAGCAATAATCAACAAACCAAGTCCCACATTATAAATTCCTTGATTAGATAAAGCGACCTGTAATGTTTTATTTTTTAACTCTGCCTCTTCAAAACCAAAAGCCTTAGCCGGTAAACCGGTCGCCCCAAACATCTCAATATAACCAAAAAGCAAATGCTCCAAAGCCACAATAATAATAAGTATAAGTGATATCATAAAAATCTCCTTAATTTAAATTATAGCAAGATTATATAAATTAAAAAAATAAAAAAACCGGTAAATACTGATGAAAATCATTGTACTTACTGGTTTTATCAATTATAGAAAATTAAGAAAAATCAATTTTCTAAACCCACATTAAAATAATTATCCTTGAATAATTGTTACCGCACATGGTGCATGATTGACAACATAATTAGTTGTAGAACCAGCTAATAGTTTATCAATTGCCCCTGCACCAGTAGCCCCCATAACAATTAGATCAATATCATTATCCTTAGCGTATTGAACAATTTCACGTTTTGGAGAGCCTGATAAAATTTGTGTTTTAAATTTGAATTCAGCTGGAATTATAGAACCAACCTTAAGTAAAATATCATTGGCCAACTTATCCAATCCTGGAGTTTCAACGATACCATAATTAGCGATTCCGTAATAGCGAACTAAATCTTTAACGGTAAGTACGATAAGTTCTCCTTCAGACCATTGAGCTAACATCACCGCTTCCCGAACTGCGTTGTAAGACTGGTCAGAACCATCGACAGGAACTAATATTTTTTGATACTGTTTCGCCATAATAACACCTCCACCTATCTTTCTAATTTTATTATAATACTATCATCAAAAAAATGAAAGCGATAAGCAAAAAAATTAAATTCATTCAAAGCTTACACTTTATTTTTATTACAAAAGAGCAAGTTCGTGTTTTTTAAAATACTGATAGAATAGACTTGTTATCTTTGGAAAGGGAATAAAATTTATGAAAAAAATATTAGCAGGACTTATAGCCTTCCTCTTGATTACTGGTGCTACTACCTATAGTTGGTACAAAATTAGCTATGGCGGCACAAGCTGTTATGTTCAAATTAATAATGATGGTAAGAAAACAATAGAAAAAGTGCATGAAAATAACGTTTGGCACGGTTTTAGCTACAAAGAAAAAGTCCATGAAAAAAGTGGAAAAGAAAAAGTTTTAGAATTTACCTCTACACATAATCTTCGCAAGCAAGCCTATTTGAAATTGACATACAATAAAGGAAAAGGTGTCACAAATTGGGAAGAAATTAAAAAATCCGAAGTCCCCAAAAAAGCTTTAGATAATTTTTGAAATATTATAAGCCTAAAAAATTAGGCTTTTTATTTTGATTTAATCAAATAAGCGCCCTGAATCAGAGGGCGCTTAAGAGTAAATTATGAAAAATATTTTGGAATGGTTTTATTATAAACCTGCTTTCTTAAATGAATAATAAACAAGCAGAGATTAATCGAAAATAGAAAAAAATCCAACAATTATTCGCACATTTCATTATGGGACAATCTTAAGCTTTTGAGTATCTAAAATTTTCTCTTGCTTATCTACTATTGAAATAAAAACCTCAGATAAAACATCAATAGGTAAATTTGCAAGAAAATATTGAAATTCTCCCTCGCCAGGATTTATCGTAAGAATGGCAGTATCTACTCCATCAATCGTTAGAAATATTTTAGTGGCATTAGGCCCTCTATAAGTTCCTCTAATGAATCCATCAAGGTCAGAAAAAAGGCAATAATCCTCGACCGAAGTAATTTTATCTAGCTCAGCTGCCTCAACAACTAAAGCAATTGAAAATTCAAAACTTCCACCATTTTTATCGTGATATAGATAGACAGTAAGAAGTTGTCCCTCTAATTGAGGTGGAATGGATAAAGAAAAAGTCCCATCATTGTTCACATTTTCTCGTTTACTAATCATCATATTGTTATTTGAAGCAAAAACTTGATAGTCACTCCCCTTTTTACATACCCCTGTAATTTTGGTTTGACCTGCATGAACGGCATTAACCGAAATTAAACAATTTTTCAACTCTGATTTCATAGGCTCCCTTTACATTTAGTAATCGTTTACAATTATATTTTAACTTTTTATCTTTGTTTGCCAAACACTACTAAATGTAATTAATAGATTTCCTAAATTATCTTTTCATTCTTAATCAAATAACTTTCATCACAATCTAGAACATTTATTTAATTCTTCCAAACATTGGGTGGTTGGGAACAAATTGAATTAAGTCCCATAGATTGCCATAAAGGTCTTTAAAAACAGCGACTTTCCCATAGTCTTGTTCTTTAGGCGGCCTAACAAATTCGATTCCGCTTTCAATCATTTCTAAATAATCCCGGTCAAAATTATCAGTTCCTAAAAAAAGAAATACCCTTCCTCCTGCTTGATTACCTACAAAGGGGTCTTGAATGGGTTTAGACGCTTTGGCTAGTAGAATTGTTGTTCCATTAGAACCTGGCGGAGCCACAACAACCCATCTTTTATTTTGTTCCGCTTGATAAGTGTCTTCAATTAATTTAAAATGTAGTTTTTGAGTATAAAATTCTATTGCTTCATCGTAATCCTTAACAACTAAAGCAATATGAACAATTGATTGTATCATAAAATTCCTCCATCATTATTTGAATTATAGCATAAATCTTAAGCGCAAATCTTTCTTCTATTTGCCACTAATCCATTACAGTCTAACATATTTATTTTCTTTAAAAAATATGTTAGACTGATAGTTAAGCAGATTATTAGGAAATGAGGAATTTATTCTAAGTAGGACTTTTAGAATCATCTAAATATTAACCCGAAGAAACAGTAAAAATGTTCTTTTTGTGGTACTTACTTAAAATAAATCTACTTATAATCTGCTTATCTAACATAAAAATTAGTAAGAGGTGATTTTTCCCTCTTTTTATTTATTTTCAAGTATCTCTAGTTTTGAACATTTTTATTATCAACATTATACAGAAAGAAAACTATGTTATTACTAAAAACAAAACGAATGATTTTAAGAAACTTTAAGCTATCTGATACAGCGGCAGTTTATACATATGCCAAAAATCCTAAAATTGGTCCAATTGCAGGCTGGCCGGTTCATACAAGTATTGCAGAGTCGGCATCAATGATTGAAAAATATTTTATGAGCCCTCATATCTTCGCTATCACTTTAATTGATAATCCCTCTCATGCCATTGGATTAATTGGCTTAGAATTAACAGATGAAGGAAATGGGAAAGATTTCATGAGTTCTGGTGAGGCTGAGATTAGTTACTGGATTGGGGAACCATACTGGGGCAATGGATTGGTTCCTGAAGCGATAGAAACAATCGTATCTCATGCTTTTAATCATCTCAACCTAGAAACAATTTGGTGTGGCTATAAAGATGGAAATTTACAATCAAAGATTGCCCAAGAAAAGCAAGGATTTAAGCACCGTCTAACGAAAACCGATATGTATAATCCTTATCTAAATGAAGTAATTATTGAGCATTTCACAAGTTTGACCAAAAAAGACTGGGAAAGCAAATAACTCTGTCTATCACAACTAAAAATATTTAAATAACCCTGACTAAATGATGTGAACCCCAAAAGTTAGACTTTTTATCCAAGTAGAAATTGGAAAGTCAACGAAAAACTAGACACGGAGTTAAGAGAATTTAAGAATTATATTTTTCAAAGTCTTTTGGAGACTTGTAATCAAGACCTGAATGCATCCTTTTTGTATTGTAATAGGTCTCAATG
>Ga0208186_100044_pt1 | contig 21404 bp, 35 predicted proteins | sample Shrwel1BS1Day23_FD_187537 | JGI IMG/M metagenome (GOLD analysis project Ga0208186, IMG submission 187537) | Subsurface microbial communities from deep shales in Ohio, USA - Utica-3 well 1 S-1-Day23 (SPAdes) (version 2) ... | reverse complement strand
GATGACTTAATTATACAAAAGAAAAACCGCAATGTCAAAGACAAAGCGATTAATCGTTGATTTCTTTTAGTTTTCCATTTTGTTGCAAAGCTGTTAAAAGACTTTCTGCGTCGTTTTTTGTTTCCTCGTATTCTTCCCCCTCTTTTTGTTCTTCTTCTAATATCTCTTTCGGTTTGTTTCCTGTGGGGTCTATAATTTGAAATTGTTCCCCTACATAGCCAAGACATACCTCTTTGTCATAAGCGTAATTGCGTGCCTCAACAGTCAAAATTGAATATTTGCTATTCTTTCCCATTTTAGGACTTAAACATAAACAGAATTCAAACCATGCACCAATTGCTGAACTACCTAAAGCGTGAGTGCTCCGAACTCTAAAACTTTTTTCTTCTAGCGATTGATTGTTTGTGTCTTTTCGAGCATGTGCAATTAAAAGGAACGTTACATCATTCAGTAGTAATTTCAAGCGTGTTATGTTGTTCAGCACGTCATTCATACTTGACATGTCATTTAGTGTATTTCTGTCTGTCAACATGTCTTTTAAGTTGTCCAAAATAACAAACTTGATGTTGTTTTCTTTGATGAACTTATAAAGTCCATTCATGTGGTCCTTATTGTCTAACTTAAATATCCCCCCTGTAATGAAATGCAAGTTATCAGGAACATCGTTATAAGCCTTTAACCGTTGATGTAAAACAAAGTCAGTATCTTCATTGTCAATAATAAGCACGTTCGCTTGTTTAGTTTTAAAATAGCCAAAGGGAATACCTTTAGCTACGCTTAAAGCCATTTGTAAAGTTGTGGAACTCTTAAAAGACTTTTGCGGTGCAATTGTTAAACCTGCCTGTCCTCGTGGTATTAAGTGTTCTATCAACCATTCGTTACCACCTTTAAAATCTTCTTTTTCTTGTAACTCCTTAGCTGTTATAACACGTTCAAACAAATCTTGCATTTTAGTAAACCTCTTTTACTTTATAGTCAATAAAAATGATATTTTTATCATGTAGGGGTTTAACATAACTTTTAAATTCATAATCAGGGTAAATGTTTTTTAATCTAACTAGCCAATAACTAGCCCTTTTAGTTTGCCATTTAAAATTCTTTGCTTTTTTGATATCTTTGTTAATTGCTTTTAAATCATCAATAATTGTCAATTGAAAAACCTCCATAGTGTAATAATAAGACCGATTATAAGTAAATAGTAAACTATAAAAATAAAAATTTCTAAAACCATCAATCTTTATGTCCTCCTTTTATTAAGTCAACTAAACCTAAGATAAAGTTACCTAGGCAACATAAGAACCAAACAACGGAAAGAGAATGGTCCGCGCTTGCAACAATTCCAAACATAGCTGACATTATCCAATAAACAATAAACATATTTAAACCTCTTTCTTTTTATCTATGCTTTAATTATAGCCGAAGTTATATTACAATTCAAGCTATCAAATATTTCTTTTTAGTTACTTTGTTTTAGGTAATAGTTGCCCTTGCCTTTTTGGTTAAGCCCCTAGCCCCTAACGTGTCTTGTTATCCCATCAACCTAAAGAACAAGTAAACAAATTTCATTCTTGTTATATAATAGGTCTGTCAGACTTCCAAGCGTCACGGAGTGTTTTAGTTCACGACACTCATGGAACTCACAAGATTTCATTTAATGCTAACCTCTAGCTTTTTTGTATGTTATTTCAATTTTCAATTAGTCGTCCTTTTTAGCAACCATAGACAACTCAAGGCAAATCTTGCAAAGACTTTCGATAATTACTAACCTATTCGGTCTAGTGTTCTCTACTACTAAACTGTTAACAAGTCATCAGCTAACAGTCGTTAAATTTTTATATATTTATTATAACATACGATTTTTCAAAATCAAGTAAAAAAATCAGGGTCAAAAATACAAGAATGGCTCAACCACGCTGATAGTTAGTATTATATTATTTTTTGGTTACAAATTATTTAATTAAATTGTAAACTATCTAAATCTTTTGTAGGTACAATAAAAGTCATAACTAAAAATGGGTATGCTATAATAATACCATAATCAATGAGGGAGGTAAAAGCATGGCAGAAAAAAACATCTATTTTGTTAATGATGAAGTAGAACTAAAACAAGTGTTAGAGTTTATTTCTAAAACTGACTACGGTGTCAACATTGACAAAAGTCAAGAAGATGTTTATGCGGTCGTGACTTCTTATAGCCTACCTATTTAAGAGGATAGAAATGAAGAAAATTTTAGCTATTGATTTTAGCACAGCTAGTAAGAAAGATGAGGGTACAGGGTACGCTTTTAGAAAAGACGGTCAAGTTTATGTCGGTTCTATTAAAGCATATAACCCTAAAAAGACCGCTTGGGAACGTACCTTTGACATTGTAAACGCAATTAAAGATATTATTGATGAGTTTGATTTGAAAGGTTATCATCTAGCTATTGAAACTCCTATTATGGGTAGAAATCGAAAACACAGTATTACATTGGCTAATTGTAACGGTTATTTTATCGGTGCTATTGACGGTTTAGTAAATGGCTATACTTTTATTGATAACTCTAAATGGTGTGCCTATCATCTTATTTCAGGCAAACGAGAACAACGAAAAGAAGAAAGTCTTGAACTTTTAAAAGCCACAGGTTTAGTTGATTCTAATTGCAAAGATGACAACATAGCAGACGCTTATAACATCTTGACATATTGCGAACACTTGGGTTAGTTGTTCCCTTATAAAAAACAATAATCAAAAATGGAGGTGGTAAAAATCAAGATATCACAAAACGGTTTGAACTTGATTAAAGAGTTCGAGGGTTGCCGATTGACTGCTTATAAACCAGTACCGTGGGAACAAATGTACACAATCGGTTGGGGACATTATGGAGTAACAGCAGACACAACTTGGACACAATCGCAGGCAGATAGTCAGCTAGAAATTGACATCAATAATAAGTATGCACCTATGGTTGACGCTTATGTAAAAGGCAAAGCAAATCAAAACGAGTTTGACGCTTTGGTTTCATTGGCTTATAATTGCGGTAATGTTTTCGTTGCTGACGGTTGGGCAGAGTTCAGTCATGCCTATTGTGCTTCAATGATACCGAAGTATCGTAATGCAGGCGGTCAAGTGTTACAAGGTTTAGTACGACGCAGACAAGCAGAACTTGACTTATTTAATAAACTAGTTACTGGAACTTCAAACCAAAATAATCAAACAGGAGGAATGATTAAAATGTACCTTATTCAAGGACTAGACAATTCAGGCAAAGTTAAACATTGGTATGTTTCGGACGGTGTAAGTGTTCGCCATATTCGAACAGTGCGTATGTTGGAAAATTATCAAAACAAATGGGCTAAACTTAATTTGCCAGTTGACACAATGTTTATTGCAGAAATCGAAAAAGAGTTTGGACGCAAAATTGACATAGCTTCAGGAGAAGTAAAATAGGAGGAGTAAATGAGCTTATTCAATCTCTCACGCAGAGCTGAAGATGTGAGCTTTTCAACTTTCACGGTCCAAGACCCTACAACTGATTTGTTACTAGGTAAACTCTTGGGCTTAGTTTCCTATTTTGATAATGTTGATTATTCAGAAGCGTCCAAACTTGAGGACTTATTCTTTTGGGCTTTACAAGGTCAAGAAGTTTATCGTGTTTGGTATGGTGGTTTCAAGTATTACGCTCAAAGAGTGAACGCAGACCAGTTTAACATTTTAGTTAGAGAACCGAACCGCAGACAGGTCACTATTAGAACAAGCAATTATGAAATGTTGCTAAACCCTTTCTATGGTGCTAACCCACAACGGTTTGGTGTAATGTTCGGAATGGCTAGTAATGGAATTGGTAGACGACTTGACTCTCAAGCTCAAATCAAAATCTATTGGAAAACTAAAGTTTCTAGTGGTTTGAAAGAAGTTTGGGAAAGAATTCGTGAACGTCTAACACAACAGCAACAACTTGCAAGAGAGTTCAACGGTGTGTCCGTTATTGGTTCAGATGACGATATCAAACAGATTCAGCCAGATTACAGCGGTTCGCTACAAAATGACGCAAATCTTGCAATCGAGGTTGCTTTGAGTGAGTACGGTATGCCAAGAGAATTGCTTTATGGACAAAGTAATGAAGTTACTATTATCGCTTTCGCAATTCAAAAAGTGTTACCACTATTAAAACAACACGATAAGAACATAATTTTCAATCAAGAGAATTTTGTGGCTTATATATCAACAACCGCCAAAGGAGGAAATATTGAAAGTAAAAGCAGTTCGAGGGATAGCGAACCCCTTGGGAACGATTGATTCACACGGTACTGTTATTGAGTCCATTGCCAACGCAGGCGACGGAGTAGATATCTTAAACCGTCATAGAGAAAAAATCGGTTCAGGGTTCGTACATCTTGAGGGGGACAATGTAATCTTGACAGGTTACGTTGACGAAGAACAATACACGGCTGAAAAGATTGAGGAAACAGGGCTTTCAGTTGGTTTTAATGCTAACGGTGTAAAAGCTCGTGAAATTGACGGAGTAGGTTATTACAAAGATGTTACAATTACGGAGGTGTCACTAACTCCATTACCAAGTAATAAAGGTGCTAAAGTGACAAAAGTACGAGAAGAAGAAAAAGGAGAACAAAAACAAATGGGTGCAAACGAAACACAAGAAATCATGAAGCAAGCAATCGAAGCAGGTGTAAAAGTTCGAGAACTTGAAGCTAAAGTAGAAGAACTTAATAAAGAACGTGAAGAACTCAAAAAGGAACGTGAAGCGTCTATTCCTAGCGAAAAACCTCAAGACGTAGAGCGTAAATTTATGCGTGAACTTGGGGACAAAATGGCTGAAATGCCAGAACAAGGTTTCTTGCGTGAATTTTCTAATGGTTCAGATTTGAATGTCGTCAACTCTCTTGGGTCTATCACTTCAAAATATGCTCGTAAGTCAGGTATCTATGACGGTGCTATGAAAGCACGCTTCCAAGGTTTGACACTTGCAGAGGACGGTGTAGATGATACTTTCTTACAAGGTACTTTCAAAGCAGGTACAGACAAAAACAAAGCTCAAACAGCTACAAAACGTTCACTACGTCCACAAATGGCTGAAGCATACTTGCAAATGGATAAAGCAACTGTGCGTGGTGTAAATGATTCAGGTGCGTTGTCTGAATATGTAATGTCTGAAATGGTAAACCGTGTTATTCAAAAAGTGGAATACAACATGATTCTTGGTTCTGCTGACGGTTCTAACGGTTTCTATGGTTTGAAAACTGCCACAGATGGTTGGACAAAACAAATTGAATACACAGACTTGTTTGAGGGAATTACTGACGCAGTTGCTGAATGCTCAATTTCTAACGCAATCACAATTGTTATGAGTCCACAAACTTTTGCAGAGTTGCGTAAAGCTAAAGGAACAGACGGACACTCACGATTCAACGAGTTGGCGACAAAAGCTCAAATCGCTCAATCGTTTGGGGCAGTTAATCTTGAAACACGTGTCTGGATGCCTAAAGACGAAGTAGCGGTATACAATCACGACGAGTACGTACTTATCGGAGATTTGAACATGGAAAACTACAACGACTTTGACCTACGTTATAACGTTGAACAATGGCTTTCTGAAACCCTTGTGGGTGGTTCTATCCGTGGTAAAAACCGTTCAGCATACCTAAAAAAAAAGGGTAGTTTAGGTGTCTAAATAAGAAAGGGAGTGAATAATGGCTGAATTTAATATTACAGACCGTTATGCTCAACAAATCGAGAATGTGATAAATGGGGGGGAGATTGGCGATAAGTTCCCTCTCTTGTCACGTATCCCGAAAGTTGGGGCTGATTTGTTGCAGTCGGTTGATTTAACAGGCTTTCCTGAAGCTAAAGAGCAAGGGCAAACAGGTAGCGTGTTAAACGTAAATGAAGAAACTTATAAAATTCTTACCCCTCGCGGTTTTGGTTTTGGTATTAATCTTTCTGATTCAGGTAATTTAACTGCTGACGGTGTACAAAGTGCATTGAATACAGTATTATATACTTTATATCAAACAATCGAAAGCCATTTAATTTGGGGTGGAGTTCATAGCTCAATCGCTTCAAGTTCAATCGTTGGGGCGGTTAAACAGAAAGCAAGTGCAGATAAATTTTCACAGTCAGGAGATGATGTTCTTCTTGTAAAAGAAAATGATTTCACACCAGTTGTTAATGGAGTAACTAAAATTGAAACTTTGAGCTTTAAACACTATAATGACGGAGGGGGTAACACTTTTGACAAGGTGCTTATTAACCCTTACAAGGGCATTCTAGCAGGGGACTTAGTACCAGAATTTAATGTGACTAAAGACGTTCGTCATAATAAAGTACAAGTATATGGTACTATTACCGTTTGTGGTGGTTTCTTTCAAGACGGTGCTATTAAAGTTTGGAAGTAGTAGGAGGATAAAAATAAATGGCATATACATCAAAAAATGAATTAACTCACGGTCTAGGGTATGGGGTAGTCTTCACAGACCCAACAGGGGGAAAAGCAGGCATTCCAATCGCAGGCTTGCGTGCTATTGAAGCAGAGAACAACCAAGAAAACACAAACTTCTATGCAGGGTTTAACGCTCCTTATCGTACAATCGCAGGGTCTAAAAACACACAGATTACAGTTAAATCTTATGATTTACCTGACGAGTTCGCTGTTCATGCTTTAGGGTTTGGAATACTTAATATGTTCTTGTTTGATGACGTGGCTAGTTACAAACCTTATGGTTTTGCCTATGCTGAACGTTATCGCGACGACGCCGGAACAGGATATAAAGCAACATTCTATCCAAGTGTTCAAGCTACAACGCCAAGTGACACGGCTGAAGCGGACGAAGAAAGTCCAACAGGTAAAGAATACGAACACACAGCAACTGTGACAACTAGTAATTTTGAACTTGCTGGAAAAAAACGCTCGGTTATTAAGTTTAAAGTGTCTGACGCAGACCTAATAACTGGAACAAGAGGTCGTGCCTTAGCTTTCAAAAAGTTGTTTACAGACCTTAAACCGCTCACGGCTACTGATATCAAAGAGTAATTTTTAAGGGTGGAGGGCTTGGAATTAATAGTTCCCACTCTTTTATTTTAATTTATAAGGAGATACACAGATGAAGAAAGAAGAATTTAAATTTGATTTTAAAGCATTAGAACGTATGGAAGATAATGGCATTTACTTTGGAGATTTGAACGAACGCGATTATCACAGTTTAGCATTGTTCTTTTGGGCTTGCGCGCCACAATATACACTTGACGAAATTCTTGGGGCTTTAATTGGTGGTTTGTTACCTGTTACTGTTGCCGAACTTATGGAACAACTGGTAGACGAAACAAAAAAAGTAATAGCACTAGCAGAGAAGAAATAAGGGACGACGCAAGAATTACAACACTTGCAATTGTTAGTGCTATGACTGTTTTTAGAGTTCCTTATGAAGTATATAGCCATAGACCTTTAGGGTGGACACTCAAATTAATTTCAGCGTTGACACCTAAAGAGAAGAAGAAAACAACCGCAGAAGAATTAAACAAAGCGGAACATGTGGAGGTAAAATTATGGCAACCACCAAGCAAGTCACAGGACTAGAAAAGTTCACAGAGAAACAACTGAAAAAAGTTTGGTTAGAAATGGCTGACGCTTTCAACTCTAATCAGAACACAGTAAAACGCAGTTATAAAAGTTCATTAGGTGGCGACTTTTCAGGGTATCGTGCAAAATTTGACACTAGTAAAATCACTAAACAAGTTACTAGGTCGTACGGTTCTCTTAAAAGTGGTAACATTGGTATTATAAACGGTTTTAGAGATAAAGAAGAAAGTTGGAGAATGCTAAACGTCTTACTTCATGACCGCCACTTACACCAAAGATACGGACAAACGCTAGTTAAAGCTACTCACGAAATGGACGACAAAACAAAAACTATTAAGCGTAAGTTAAGGAGTATAACAAACAATGGCTAAAGAAAAATATGTCATTCAGGCAGAACTTGACACTAAAGGGGTTCTAAGTAGTGCTAGGGAAGCACAAAGAGAAATTAATAATATCGGTCGCCTAGCTAAAGAAACGAACAAGAACGCTCAAATAACAGGTTCTGTGACTATGAAAGACAAAGGTATTAAAGAAACTCAAAGAGCTTTAAACCTTGCTAAACAGAACGTTGATAATTTAACAAAGGCACTTGCAAATGCTAAGATGTCAGGTGCTACACAAAAACAAGTACAGGCATTAGAAAGCCAGTTGATAAAGGCACAAACTCAAGCGACTAGACTAAGCACAGAACTTTCAAAGATTGATTCGAACAAGAAGTTCAGCTTTTCAGGTGCGTTTGATAGCGTCAAAAGTTACGGTTCTAACATGCTTTCAACTTTCTCAAAAATTGGGAACGTTATAGGCGGAGTTAATGCAGGAATTGGGCTAGTTACTGGTGCAGTTTCAAAGGCTACTGACTTGGTTGGTGGTTTTGCAAACAACTTAATGGACACGTATGATAAGCAAGTTCAGGCACAGAAAACACTTAGCACAACTCTTTCAGACGGTTCTAAAGGTTATGAACAATTTAACAGCCACATTGACAAAGGTAATTCACTCCTAAAGTCACAAAAGAATGACTTGAATGAATTAGGGGCCACTATCTCTAGTTACATGAAAGTAAGCGGAGATGAAGCTTATAAGACTGTTAATGCCATTAATGCCGTAGGAGATAGCCTAGGTCTAGGAATGGACACACAAAAGCAATTTACTTATGGTTTAGCTCAAGCGTTGGGTTCTGGGACATTACATGCTCAAGATTTCAACCAAATGATGCAATCGGCACTTGGTGCACAGTTCCGTGATATGCTTATTCAGGCAGCGAACGAAATGCAAAACGTAGGAATGACAGCTGAACAATTGCCTGACGCTTTAAAAAAAGGTAAAGTAGAAGCAGACTTGTTAGCAAACACTTTCGGCGATAATTGGGCAAGTAAAATGGCAAAAGCTCAAACAGCGCTAAAAGGTATTGAGGTTTCTACTGGTGGCGTGAAACGTATGCTGAAAGACGGTCAATTGAGCGTACAAGATTTTACTAATGTGTTCGGAGAAGGTTTCACAAGTACGTTGCTTAATGCCATGAACGCAACAAGTAATGGTGCCGTTACCATGGAAAACTTCAAGCAAAAAATGGAAGACGGAGTTTTCAGCACAGAAGTAATGAACCGTGCCATTGAATTGTTCCAACAAAAAGGGGAGCAATTGGCGTCAAGCGGTCCTAGTACTTGGGGACAAATTAGAGAGATGATTTCTAACGGTTTCAATACAAGTGCTTTGGACAGTTTCCGTAAAGGTTTAGGCGATACAGGCATAGACATGGGTAACCTAGGAAACAACGCCACAACAATGGCAAGCACTATCGGAAGCCAGTTAGGTCAAATGGCAGGTAAAGCGGTTGGGGCATTAACGCAAATCATTGACAAGAACCATGATGGTAAAGTTTCACAAGATGAAATGAAAGACGCAGTTAATGACGCAAAAAACGCAGTTAATAACTTCTTTAACAAAATCAACTATACTTCTATCGGTAGTTTCTTAGGTAAACTTGGTTCAGCTATAAGTGAATTAAGAGATTTGTACAATTGGGCAAATAACGCTTATAGTGCAGTACAAAACGTTTTGAGTGCTTCAAGAAATATCGGTGGTAAAACAGGCTTAATTGGTAAAGCGTTAGGTTTTAACTCTTCAAGAGGTTGGTCAGGCGGTTGGACTGGTTGGCTTCGGAATAATATAGAACCTCTTGGGATTAAAGAACCTACAACTCTAGGTCAAAAAATTCTAGGTTCAAGAAACGGTCAAATTCCTCTAGACTTGCAATTTTTCGCAGGTGGTAGGGAAGCAATCAGCAGAGCTGTGAATGCGGTCCAACCTTATGCACGAGCAACCAAAGGAACAACGGCAACACCAAGTATTGGAACACAAGACAACTCTAAACAAGACATCAAAATTTACGTACAATCAAGTGCGGACGGTCGTAGAATTGCGAACGAAATTTATAACAAACTGGAAAGAAATGGGGTTAAATTGAACAAGCGTTGATTTATACTAAAAGTAAGCTATACAATGACCCTAGGTGGATAAAAAAGGCACGTGAAGAAAAGAACAGGGTAGGACATTGTGAGAAGTGTTGGAGTACAGAACACTTAATTTGTCATCACGTTATTCCCTTACAATGGCAAAATGATATGTTAGAAGTCAATAACTTTGACAAAGAAGTGATAAACGTACCTACCGAAGTTCTTTGCCATAAATGCCACCAAGGAATGGAAAGAAGTGGTGATTTGATTGACTATGCTAGAATTATAGCGGAGGGCTTAATATAAGGAGATATAAAAAATGAGTTTAATTCAAGACTGGATAGGACAAGAGAAAGATAATGGCGAAATGATTAAGCTACTAAAGAAAAAAGTGGCTAAAATCGAGCATGAAATAGACTACAACAAGGCAGAGAAAATTTTTAACTTCATTGAGGAGTTTATGACTTTGCCTAATAACGAACGCTTTAAAATCATACCATATCACAAGGCGGTGCTTACTTTGATGTATTGCACTCCTTACCAAATTGATGAATTTGTTGTTATTGTAGGACGTTCAAACGCTAAATCTATTCTTGATGTTATGATAGCCTTAATTGAACTCTTTTTGTTTCCTAAGCCTAATAGTGTTATAGCTTTAATGGCTACCAAAAAGGACCAAGCAGAAAAAATCTTGATGAAGCATTTTAGAGCTATGGGAAACTGTCAAGGTACTATCATCAATAAGTTTAAAAACCAGTTCAAACTGAACAAAGAACAGATACTTGTAAAAGAAAATTCAATTCTAAAAAGCAAAGGTACAGAGATTTCTATCTATGCTAGTAACGAGGACACTCTAGACGGTGGACGTGAACAACTTGTTATCATAGATGAGTTTGGTGCGTTTAAAAAGAACCCTCTTATCACTATTAGACAGGGGCTAAGAAAAAATAAGGGTACGCTTTTTATTTCAACCACAAACAACGTTATTCGTGGCGGTGCTTATGATGATGAGCTTGAAAGTTGGAAAGAATGGGTAAAAGACGATGACTTCAGCCATTGGGTATTCTATTATGCTTTGGACGATTATGACGAAGTAAAAGACAGTTCTAAGTACATTAAAGCAAACCCAGCCTTAGGCTATACTTTAAGTCTTGAGGACGTTCAAAAGGACTTCATTGGTGCAATTGGTAACCCTGTAAAAATGGCTAAGATTATCACTAAACGCTTTAACTTATCAATGACTGATAGCACTACAATCTTTAGTAAGCAATTAGTTGATAAGTGTCTAGTACCGCCATTAGACTTTGAGGGTCGTTTAGTTGCTATTGGTTCAGACTTTTCAGTTCGTGGCGATGTTTGGGGTACTGTGATAGGTTACAGAGAAAACGGACACTATTATTTTAAAGCTATTCCTATCATGCCAGAGAGTGCAGATGACAAATTTAAGCACTTAGGGGAAACAATAACACACGAGGGTGTCAATAACATGTCGGACGAAGCATGGGACGCTTTTATGAGTGCTATGAATGGTAGTGTTCCGATTGCGTTGAATTATGACCCTAACTATGCCAAGAATTTCATTGATAAATTTGAACAAACTTATGACATTGAATTTTATAACAAAGTAATGCAAAACAGTTTTAAGCTATCTAATACCCTAGAAGCCACTCAAAAGCTAATGGAGGAGGGGAAAATACATTTTGATAGTAAACTACTAGCGGTGCATTTAATGAACGCAGAAACGAAAATAAACGATTTTGGGCTTATGCGTATTATTAAAAAGGGATATACAGATAAGATTGATTTGGCTGACGCTTTAATTAACTTGATGTGGTGGTTCTTAGAAAGCGAAGAAAGTGAGGATTATTTTATTTAATGGCTATGACAGAAGAAGAAAACAAAAAAATGCTAGAAGCATTAAAAACTCTAGCTTTTGGAGGAAAAGAAACAAAGACGGTTATTCAATATAAAAACAACGCAAACGGGCGGAAGACAGAAACAGGGCGGACAGTTACCGAAGTCAATAAACTGCCAGACCGTTCGGCATTGTTGAAACTAATGGAAATCGAGGGGGTTTATATTGACGCAAATGTAAAGCTAAAACAACAAAAAGTGGACGAAGTAAGCACAGAAAAAGAGCTAGTAGACTTAGTGGAGGGCTTAGCAATTGAATAAAGCATATACTTGGAACGAAAAAACAGGGCTAGACTTTTGCAAAGAGTTGCCACAATGGAACTTGTTGACACGTTCAAACCTTAGATTTTTAACAGGAGATGCATCGGAGGACCCAGACAAGTTTGACCCTAACCATTACTTTAAACTTAACGCTTTAAGCGAAGTAGATAGAACTAGTCAATTCCCTAGCGATTGGCACAGACCTTATAGTTTAGGTATTAGACTTTATAACCCTAAAAATGCTAGTGGCAAATGGGGGTGGACTTATTTAACAAATTGGGAAAAATTACCAGTAAAACCAAACCTCACACAAGGCAAAAAAATAGGCGTGTCAATTCGTTTAACTAACTTTGGTAGAAAACCATTAGACTTTAATTTAAAACTCTTATATGGTAATTCTGTGACTTCTGTTGGTACTTATACAGTTGAACCTTGGCAATACGTTTTTGTTAGTGAATTAGTTACGCTACAAAAAACAGAAACAGTTGAAAAGCTAGGTTTGAGCGTTGAGTTGAATAGCACAGGACAAGAAGAACAAATCGGCTTGTTTTTTCCTAAAATTGAAATGAACAAGGTAACACCATACGTTACAACAGAAGAAGAGTATAACTATTTTAAAAGCCAAGATATGGCAGATTCAAGACCAGTTTATACTGGTTATTCTGAAACAGATAGTAACAACTTTAAAGATTACGTTTGGGGCGGACAGTTGAATGATGAAAGTTATGAACTTTTTGGCGGAGATACAAAACAGAATGCGGTATGGTGCTATTGTCGTCCTCTTAATCAACGTGTATTGATTGGAATTGATTCTGACACGTATACAAACGCAAGTGGTAGAACAGTTAATTTTCACGTTTTAAACGGAAACAAAAGCGTGTTTGACATGACAGGTAACACTTTATACCCTGAACAGTTTCAAGACTTTAGACAAGCGTTTGACGGAGTGGGGAACGATTGGGCAACAATACAAGAACCGTTGTATGTAGTAGACCAAAACACGGCAATTGACCCAGTAGCAGGAGAAATGGCGAACGTATGTATAGAGGGTTACCACTATAAACAAGCAAGTCAAGGTTATAGAGTTGATGAAATACCATGTTCAGCAATTTTAAATGTTGGTTACTCTTTAGGTTCTTACTACGTGAATGAAGATTCTGTAAAAGAAGTTGACGTAATGCGTAACAGGGTTGGTATAACACCTCCGCAAGTGTTTGGAGAACCAAGTTATAGCAGTATGAACGACTGGATGACTACATACGGACTACCAAACGGACTAATCATGCGACCTTGGAGGGTTAGAATGGTAGATACAGAAACGAACTTGACTAAAATCAAGGGTATTTCAATCGGTTGGAATGTTTCTCTGTTCCAAAAATATCTAGCAACAGACCACATGAGTGAGGACTGGTTCAGAGGTTATGACAACAAGCGTACTAAGGCAATACCAGACCGTGTTCTATTCATCAATGACAAACAAAAAAGAGCATGGCTTTATAAGTACAACCCTACAAAAAGAGCTTGGGAACGTTCGGTAGAATACACAATTCCAGCAAGTGGAACGGCACACTTGAAAAATTGGACTATTGTACCAAAGGACGGTGCTATGAATGGGCATATAGTTTTCACAGACAAAACTAACGCTGAAATGCTTCAAAACATTCGCCCTAACTGGTTAGACTATGACGAGTTCACTCCTAAAGTGCAGTATGATGAAGTTAAGTATAACCCTCAAATGTTTACTAACTTGTACAACACACGCTATCAATGGTGGGGAATTAAAGACGAAAACCCACAAAATCAGTCTTATGGCCCTTGTGTTCCGTATGAAATGGACTTTATGACAGGACTTTGTAAATTAGAAAGGATATACGAGTAAAATGTTTTCATGGTTAAACTTTGAAGAGTTGCTAATTCATAACCCTATTGAGCTTATTAACCCTAGTAAGGACACGATAAGTGTGGCTATGAATAAAAAGCAATATATTGAATTTTTCAGTAATAAATACACTTATAACGGTCTATATTATGACGAAGAAATGGACTTCTGTCTGTTCTATTATGCTGACCCCTTACAGAGCTACAAAGAGGGAGATGTGTACGCTCAAGGGTATATAGATGTAGAAATGAAAATATACCGTGTAAAATGGTTGTGTAACGTTTCTATTAGTCGCTCTAACAAATGGAATGTTTCAAAGACTGAAATAGTAGTAAATAGCAAGGCTAAGACGATTACAACCGTTTTGAATGGTGCTTTAGCTAAATGCACAAAAGACAAAAGTATCACAGGTTGGCAAAATTTACCAACTAATGCAAATTATAATTATAGACAACCGCAGTATTCTTTAGACATCGGAGTAGATGACTTTATTATCAGCGGTTTCGGTTTGAGAGGTTTGAAAAATGGATAGTTATTTAAACGGAAGAAAAGTAGATGTATTAAACCCTTTAGATTTAATCGGAGTAGGTCGCCATAAGTTAGAAATACAAGTAGACAAGAAAAACTATTGGAACATGTTCAAGGAACAGATTATAGTACCAACACCACCTAACAACGGTGTAAAAAATTTATTTAGGGGTGGAGAGATTTTACCTAGTGAGGTGTATAACGATAACTGGTATAAAACTTGGGCTTTTTATGCTTTTGGTGGTCAAAGTACCATAGAACGTAAAAATGATTTATACCCTCAAATGACTTATTTCAAGTTTGCAAACAATACAGATAGAGCTGACATTGTTTCAAATCAGTTTGAAAAAGAAGTGGAACTAAAACCAAACACTAGATATACTTGGCAATTTAACGCTAGAAAAATAAAAGGCGATATGTTTACTTATTTCGGTACTAGTGGTAATCCCTTAGTTGATAACGCTAAAAATGTCACAGTTGACGGACAAACAGGTTTAAGACTTGGTGCAGACTTGTTTTATAATTGGAGTAATAAAGCAGTCACAGACGGTTGGGAATTGCATTATATTTCTTTCACTACTGCTTCAACGCTTCCAACTTCTAAAACTTTTCGCTTTAGAATGAATGCTAATAGTGAATGGCATGTAAAGAATATCCAAATCACAGAGGGCGAAGGACCTAAACCGTTCCAATTGTCAGAAGCAGACAGATACAAGTACACACAGTACCAAATGGACAAAGGACACAGAGAAATTTATCCTAACTTTGGTTTTTATTATAGCGAAGAATATGATTTCTGTTGTGCTTATAAAGTCAATATCCATTCAGGTTTTGAAACTGTTGATTTTAACCCTATCGAACAGAGTTACACAATTAGATGTGAGGTTGAAAACTTTGCTCAAATATTAAACCCAGTTAAAGAGTATTATATCAAAGTACCAAGCGATTGCACTTTTGATAATAGCATACTAATGAACCCTACAACAGAAAGAGGAGGTAATTACTTACTAGAATGTAAAGCTAAAGGATTACACTTACAAGTGTTTGAACAACCTGACGGAGATTATAGCAGAAGTCAGAACAGAAAAGTGTACTCAAACATGTATGATAATTTAAGTAATAAATTATGGAACGTTTATGGTGGCTTTGTGTATACTGGAGAACTACAAACGTACAAAGTAGAAAACTAATAAAGGAGAAGAAAGATAATGATTGAAACATTGAGAGCGATTGGTTTAGTTGTATTTATGCAGGTGCTTAGCTTGGCACTAGAGTTCATTGATACTGGTACATTAAAACCAAGCGTTAGAAAAAGAATAGCAGTAGAGTTAATTGTCCTGTCTGTTTATGTATCAGGTATGACAGTCTTTAAAGGTATGATTAGTGATGAACTAATAACACTCATTGGAACTGTATACTTAACAGTAGTAGTTAGTCATCTGTATAAGTTCTTAACTAATAAGAAAGAAGGAATAGAGGGAGGAGATAAAGAAGAGTAGTATAGTAGTAGTATGATACTAGTGTATATAGTATGATAGTATAGCATAGCAATCGTTACAAAAATAAACTTTGTAGCTTTGTTGTGCTTTTTTGTTTTAAAATTTTGTTAGAGATTTAAGGGGGTGTGATATAAAGGGGGTGGGTTCTCTATCAAGCCTAACTCTTTAGGAGTTATTTTTTCATTTTTCGTTTTGAAAAAAATATGATGTAATTGCTCGTAAATCGTTCTATTTTGCGTGTTTTGGTCTATTCCTTGTCATTATCCTAGAAATAACTTAAAATGCAATACAAGCCAATCTGTGAGCTTACAGGGGTATTATATAGCAGGGGGTATCTAATCAACAACCAAACAAAAAACCACTCGTTTGAGTGGCTGTGTAATTGAAGAGTTCCTCGCTTTCTATTTTAATAAATAATTTTGTTCGTTTATAGTTTTAATAGCTTCCTTAACTTGTTCAGGTTTCCCAGTTATAACTAATTTTATTGTATCTTTCGTTTCAGCGTTCTTTTTACCTACTTTAAACAAGAACCAACTGTACAAGATGAATGATACAATATAAACAATATAAACCATTTACACCTCTTTCATTTCTTCAATTGTTTCCTCTACTGTTCTATGCAAATCATAGTAGAAAACACCAGTATAATGTTCATCTTGTTCTTTTGTCCAAGTTTTATAGTTTGTTTCGTCCATGATTTCATTAACCATTTCAGAATGTTCATTTAAGTTTGTAACAAGAATATCAAGAGCTTTTACAGAGGACTTATGAAATTTTGCTGTGAACTCGTACGCTTTAGCAATCTCTTGAAGCATACTGAATAAGTCCATGTATTGTGCTTCAGTATAGGCATGCACTTGGCTTTCATCTTTTGGAAAATGTTCGTCTACTTTTTCATCATGTAATTTCAAAGTGTCGTTAAGCAATTCAATTTGGTTTTTAAGTTTCATTTTTTTAGTTCCTCTTTCTTTCTTACGCTTGCATTCCTGTTAATTTGTTCAAATATTTTGTTTTTCGGTCGATGTGGTACTCTAAATTGTTGCCCCAACGTGTTTGTAACGAAAGTTTTAAGCATTCAATGATGTAACTTTTAAGCGTTCCGTTTGTGTTGACATCTTCTAAAGTGTAAAAATATTTTCCTTGCGTTCCCTCACTTGCGTTATATTCATTAAGTTCAAAGATTTCATTTTCAGCAAATGCTTCGAGTTCTTCTTTTTTTAAGTTATTAAAGCCACTAGAGAAACGGATAAAATTCAATGTATTTTCATTAATCATAATAGTTACCTCTTAATTTTATAATATTTGTGTTGTCTGTGATTGTATTGGCATAAATATAATGCTCGTCGCTCAAGAGTTCTACTGCTCTATATAAGCTATTTTCTGTTTCTGCGGTACAAATTACCATAAGTTCAACTTCAAGCGTCCTAAACGACTGATAAATGCTTGCATTGTTGCTTACTTGACTAACAATAGGGTGTATTTCAGCAAACATCACGCCAGTTGGTTCTCTTTCATAGTCTAGACTGACCGTGAAGCCTAACTCTTCAAGAAGCTCTTTGATGTCTAGCTTTTTATTTTGTAAATTAATCATTTTTGTTCCTCTTTGTAAGTATCTAACAACCATTTAACACGATTAGAGAACCAGTCTTTGCGTCCTTTGCTACTAAAGTATTCAATATTTTGGACATTTTGGTTTTTAATAAAGTTGAATAACGCTTCTTCATCAAAAGAAATTGTACCACTATAAAAGATAAAATCAAGACTTTCAACGATTTTATCAGCAAGATTGGCTTTTTTAGCGAACTTTTCAGCCTTACGAATTTTAGGGCTATTGACTTCGGTATTACGTACCAAACGCAAGAAGTAAGACTGTTCAGCTAGCATATTTAGCTTTCCTAGCGTGTTAATAATAATCATATCAGCAACTTCACGGTTAATCACTTCGTCTTTTTCGAGGTTTAGACCGTATTTTTTGTTTGTGTTACGCTGATAGTTGTTAATGTGTTGTTTTACCTCTAGCATATCATGAATAAGTTCCAAAGTGATGATATGTGTATTTTTTAAAAAAGTGAGTTTTTCTTTACTGATTTTCATAATTTGTATGTATTCCTTTCGATTAATTCCATTAAGTTAGTAAAATCAACGGCAAACAGAGGGGGAACAAGTTCTCTCACAAGTTCCTTTGCTTCCTCTATTCGTCCTTGTAGACTTAATTTGTCTACTTCATCAAGTATCATCTCATAGTCATATCCCATTCCTGAACTCCTTTAGAATGGTAATTGGTCATCAGGGATATCAGTAGGAGAAGCACCACCGAACAAGTCAACCGTATTCGGAGCCATTCCACCATGTGGGTCGTCATATACGCTTCCATTGTTATCACGGTTTAGGTTGAATTCTGGTGTAACTTTAGCAAATGAAGCGTTGTAATAAGTTTTGTCGCCTTTAGTTTCGGCTTTAATTTGGTCAATAAACACAGTTACGATGTCGCCATAATTTACGCTATCAGGAAGCCAAATACCTCCGATATAATGCTCAAATGGATATGCTTTGAATGACAGAACTTTTTTAGTTCCTTTAGCAGTTTCAACTTCTTTTGTGTTAATTTCGTTTACTTTCAAAGTTTCGATGATTTTCATTTTTAGTTCCTCTTTCTTTATTTGATAGTTTAATTATAACGTAGTTTATTTCTTTTGTCAAGTATTAAGCATTCATATTTACTTTTCCTTGTTTGCAAAGCTCGTTTGCACGATCACTTGACATCTCTTTGTTTGCTACTTTCTTTTTCAAGTCACTCAAATTATACTGGTAGTTTGGTTTTGGTCGTGCTTTAGGTTGTGTTACATTATTTTGCCCTTTGTTTGTGCTATCTGCGTCTTTTGTATCATCTAATTTCAACGCTTGACCGTAGGCATATTTGCTTGCGTATGATTGACTAGCCCCAGTCGCTTGAGCTTTGTCCATTCCTTTCTTGTTGATGTCAATGACTGCCCAACCGTCACCGCTTGTAATGTCGTTAGGGTTATCAGGGTCAAAAATATCAACATGGACATGTAACATCAGTTCGTTGTTCATTTCTAGCATTTCTGTACTAGCTTTTTCCATTAATCCATACTGTAATAACAAAGGTTTCAAAGCTGTTTGAATATCCTCGTTATTTCTGAAATTGTACTTTCCGAAGCTGTTGTATTGACTTTTTGGTACTTCGATTTCATTGATTAGTTTTAGAACTTTACTTTCCATTATAGGCTCACTCCTTTGTTAATATGTTTTTTGTACATTTTCCATAGCCATTTAAAGAGCCCTCTGATGTATCTACCAAGTTCTTCAGCTACATTTTCAACGGCTTTAAACACAAGCCAAATAAATATAATTGTTAAAAGTAAAGTCAACATTTTTTTATTCCTCCAATGTATTCATGTATTTGTTTTAATTGTTCTTTGCTATCTTTTTGCGTGTATTTTCCTTTCCTGCCTGTTTTTGTTTTCTTTTCAGTAGGTGGAAAACCTTTTGCGTTGAAATACTGTCTTGCATACTCAAAGAACGTTAGTGCATTAGTGTAATTGTGTTCCCCTAACATTTTATGATATTGTAGACTAGTTTCACGCCATTTATTGAATTCGTTCCAGTTCAGAACCATAATTTACCTCTTTAATAAACCAACCACTTCCGTTCAAAGGCTTGTCTTTATTCAGCCATAACTTTAAATAGCTTTCTGTAACACCGAAGTGTTTCGCCATATCCTTAAAAGTTTTAAACCATAAGAATTTATGACGATTTAAAGCACAATATTTATACATGTTTCGCTTCCTCTCTTTTTCTAATTTCTTCTAGTTCTGCTTTTCTGCCTTTAAACTCCTCAAAGATTGATTTTTGAAGTGCTACCCAATCTTCTGCCTCTGAACGTTCAAAGCCCATTTTGACAGCCATGTTAATATAATCATTATATTTTCCCATGTCTTTCTCGTATGGTTCGTTTGGCTTCTTTCCTGCCCTTACAATATACTTCAAGGCGTTTGTTAAAGCGAAGCCTTGTCCAGTTGTGAAGTTATATTGCCAAAATTTTAAGTCCCATTCACTTCCCCAAATTAGAAACTCTTCTAATTGAATGCCGTATTTATTTGCGTAATATTCTTGTGCCATTATCTTTTAACCTCCAAAATTTTCTTTCCGTTTTCATCAAATACAACTGCTATTGCAATCGTTGTTGTTTCTTCCATATCTTCTCTAATACATTCTACTGCGGTTCTTAATTTTTTGACTTCATAAGTCCAACTGTCTGAACCGTCCTCTAAAATGTAAATCACTTTAATCATTTTTGTTACCTCTCTTAACTTGATGACTTAATTATATCGAATTCTTTTAGCTATGTCAATTACCATTTTGTTTCAATTCCATGTAATTTTTGTAACATTCTTCTGAACAGAACAATTTTTTAGCATTGCATTGTTTGCTACACGCTTGGCACGTTCCACCCTCTGCGATAAAATGAACGTTTTGAACTCCCCATTCATCACACCAAAATTCTAATGTGTTGTTCGCTTGTTGTTCCTCCATGCCTAGATTGTCAACCATATATTTAAAACACAGTGATAACTTAGCTTCAAACTTGCTTAGATGTTCTTGCATGAAGTCGTAAACTTCTGTGACATCGGCTTTTGACTTTCTGAACTCCTCTAATTGTTCTAGGTCTGTTAATCGTGGTGGATATTCTCTCTTAGTTCCGTCATCATAATAATATACTACTTTTTCAATTGCCATTATTTGATACCTCTTTCTTTGATTTTGTTCGCTACTACTTTGTAGTACATTCTTGTTTCATTGATAAATGTGTCGTCTACTTTGCTTTCTTTTTGGCGTTTCCCTTTTTCTTCTAGGCTATTTAATAACTTAACAAGACCTTTTGCACTAAAGTTTTCAATGAAGCGTGTTACTTCTTCTTTTTTGTCTGCTTTAATGCCTGTTAAACGCTCATAGAGAACGATTAAGACACCAAGCATAGAAATATCTTCCATTTGTTTATAATAGCTATAAACGCTATTTAATAGCCCTATAAGCATATCCTTTTCAATATCTGTTACTGGTTCTTTTTGTTGAAGTCTTAGGACTACTTTATTAAGTGTTTCAAGTGCAATTTTCATTTTTTGTTACCTCTCTTAACTTGATGACTTAATTATACAAAAGAAAAACCGCAATGTCAAAGACAAAGCGATTAATCGTTGATTTCTTTTAGTTTTCCATTTTGTTGCAAAGCTGTTAAAAGACTTTCTGCGTCGTTTTTTGTTTCCTC
>Ga0208186_100043_pt1 | contig 21455 bp, 30 predicted proteins | sample Shrwel1BS1Day23_FD_187537 | JGI IMG/M metagenome (GOLD analysis project Ga0208186, IMG submission 187537) | Subsurface microbial communities from deep shales in Ohio, USA - Utica-3 well 1 S-1-Day23 (SPAdes) (version 2) ... | reverse complement strand
GATTTGATTCATTTGAGAGTTTAGAAATGACAATTAGTAACTACATTCACTACTACAATAATCTCCGAATTAAGAAAAATCTATCCTGGTTGTCTCCGATTGAATATCGGAAGAGTTTCAAGAACAAATAAAAAAATCCAAGTATTTCTACTTGGATAAAAAGTCTAACTTTTGGGGTTCACATCACGAAGTCAGGGTTAATGTTGTTTTTATTCTACTTTTTCATTTAATCTATTTTCAAATGCATGTATTAGACTCATACCAGAATCAAATACCCAATCCAGATTTTCTAAATCTTCCGAATCCAATTCAACATGTACTGCTTTATTCAAAATTTTAGAAATCTCACGAACTGCCTTAAACTCGACATTTGAAATCACTCCTTGTATATTAAGTTCTCGAGAAATTTGGGATAAAACTTTCTTGGAAATATCAATTGAGTTTGCTTCCCCTAGTTTTCGCAAAAGGGCTTCAAGTTCTATCCTCATTCCTGCTAAGGATAATTTAATATCTATATTCCTCAAGTTATAAAATACATAATCTTTATAATTTTCTGTACTCTTATATTTAAAAAATGAAATAGACATATTTTAACATATAAAATACTCTACGTATATAATCAAAATTATGGTAAAATTTTATTTATCGATGTTCGATAATCTAAATTATTTTATAAGAAAGTTTAATAATGAATGAGAATAAAACGAAACCTTTAGATAGTAGACAAAATAACTTTAATATTATCCGCCTGTTTGCCGCCTTATTAGTGCTGATATATCACGCCAATGGTTTTTTTCATCATAAACTCCCCCATGGTGTTATACTTGGACAAATTGCCGTTGGTACTTTTTTTATGATTTCTGGATATCTAATTACAGGTAGTTTTTTTCGCCAAAAAACACTTGATAAATATATAAAAGCTCGAATATTCAGGATATTCCCAGCTTTAATTGCAGTAAACTTTTTAGTTGCGTTTGCATTAGGTCCAATAATATCTAATGTTAGTATTAGCGATTACTTTCTTAGCCCTACACCTTACACCTATTTTATCGGAACAAGTTTACTTTATTTAGGAGGTCACGGTACACTTATAGGAGTTAATAAATCCCCAAACGGTTCTCTATGGACTTTATTATTTGAATTTATTGCTTATCTTGGTACCGCATTCTTAGGGAAATTTAAACTTCTTAAAACACCTATCATTTTAGGTGGAATTATTCTTTTATATATTATTTCTCAAGTTAATATCCCCTTATTTAAGACAATGACTCCAAAGACATTTACCATTTTATTCATCGCTTATGGTTTTGGTACTATTGTGTATTTACAGCAAAATATGATTATTAAATTTATTCGAACTTCCTCGTTATCATTACCAATTGCCGTAATTTCACTTATCATTGTCACCTTATTTATAGTCTATTTTGACCAATATTTTCTTTATATGATCCCCTTTTTGACAGTGCTCATCTTTTATTTGTCTTTTACAGATAAAATTCGCTTATATAATTTTGGTAAAAATGCTGACTGGTCCTATGGTGTCTATATCTACGCATGGCCTATCACTCTGACACTACATCAATTCTCACCTCGAATGAATGTATGGATAGCAGATTTAATAATCGTTATTATTTCTATCTTCTTCGCACACTTAAGCTACAAATTTATTGAAAAACCTATGATGCTTTTTGGAAAAAAAGAATATATCTTGGCACCTTATAAATAAAAAATCCGCCGAAGCGGATTTTTTTATAATTTATTCGCATTTAATCGACGTTGTAATTCTCTCACAGAATCAGAAACTGGGCTAATCGTTCCATCTTGTGTTGTTCCAAGGTGTTTCTGTAGTGCTTTAATAGTGCCTTGACCGAATAGTCCATCTTGTCCAACTCCTAAGAATCTTTGCAATGCTTTGACCACGTTAGAACCAGTCAGTGATGAATCGAACTGAGCCGCATAAATATTTTGATTAAAGGTTTGTTTGTACTGGTGGCTAATTACTCCGTCTTTGCCCGCTGTATCAAAGTATTCTTGAAGTCGTTTAGCAGTCGCATTTCCAAACTGACCATCGACATTTAAGGTAACCATTTGAGGTTTGTTGTCAGTATTTGCTGAACCTGAGCCAACGATTCGATAAAAGTGATGTGGCAAGCGAGTGCTCATGTATGCATCATTCGTATCAACCGCAATTCCATTGTGAGTATAAGAGCAGTGAATGAATGAACCGTTACTTAAGAAAATACCCGTGTGTCCGTCAGATCCCGCTGAACCACCAGGAGTACCTGAAATAAAAATATCACCACGTTGCACCTCTCCACGACTGATTTCTTTGAGTTTAGTTCCTGACATTCCAAATAGGGTTTCAGTATTACCCATTGAGCCAGCCGATAGAAAACCACCAGCAATCATGGCAAAGAATACTGACGAGCTGCAATCATAAGAGTTCGGCCCCATTCGTGAGGTCATTGAGTAAGTGACTTTACCTTTACGAGCTTGCATCCAAGCAATCATATTTTCAATACTCGACATTATTCGCCTCCTTCTGTGAATTCATGGTCAGCATCAGATGCTTTAACCACTTGAACACTATCGCCATTTTTTAAACTTTTTGTAAGTTCAGTTCCTTTTTTAGCTGCATGAGTGAAGTCGTTATTCTTCCACCAAGCCCAAAGTGCAAAAACTGTTGTGATAACTGTGCTGACAGTATTATCGTCAAGTGGCAATGGATTAATACCCAATGCTGTTAGAATTTGATTTAAAATTGCCAACCAGAGTAAGATTGTTCTTGTAAGTGTTCCTTTATCAATTGTTTTCATGTTTTTTCTCCTTTATTTAAAAAATACTTTGATTATTTCAGTTAATGCTGCAAAAATTGCTGCTGCAGAACCTCCGATTCCAAGCGCCAACTTCCAAAAGTTTGTTTTATCAAGCAGCTTCAACTGAAACTGATGTTCATCTGAGCTTTCATTACCTTTGATAACAGCTTGCAATATTTGCGCATTCTGTTCAGATTGACGAGTGTTCTGCTCCCGTAAGAAACGATTTGATTCATCGACACGAGCCAAGCCCTCGCTCATTTGCTTTTGCATCTCAACGGACATGTCACTAAGTCTAGCAAGTTCTTTATCATGCTGCTTAAGCTTGTCCTCATGCTGCTCAACAATTTTTTCTAACTCCATTACTCCTTCTTTCGTGTTACTAAATTACCACAAAGCTTTCTTGACCAGAAAATACAGCACCTGTCGTTGCTTTAAAGAGTGTAATCGCTCCAGGGCTTCCGCCCGAAAAAGCGTTAATTTGTAAAACATGCAAAGCGCTAGTAGCACTTGCTTCTGGGATAGATTTAAAGACTCTTTTCTGAGGGGCGTGAGCAACTGGAAGTGACCCAAGAGAGATATCGTAATTTCCGGCCGAAGTGAAATCCCAGCGAATCGTTACTGTATCTCCTCGTCTCATGTACTCCGCTCTATTAGAAGATCCTGGGACAATAGTCCAGTTGACATCATTCGCTCTTTTGAGGGCGCCAGTAAGTTCTACGTTTTCAAAAATCGTATACCCATTTTGATCACGAACAACATCAGTATTTCTTTGCCATTTATAATTTTTAGGATCATTCTTATTTGCAACATTCAAGCCCGTCATACGTCCCACATATTTATATTGTGGCCAGTCAGCAGTTGTGACTTCGCTAGATGAGGGCATATGTGGAGTAGATACTAGACTATTTTCTATCTTATACCCAGCAACACTTATTTCTCCAGTTGTACCATTATGCGTTTCTAAGCTAATAACATCTCCTGCTGATAATGTTCTTGTAAAAGATACTACTTTCCAGTCAAAGTTAGTTCCGTCGTCTTTTGTATCAACAATACTTCCATTTAGAGTTAAATATGATTGAACTGGTGAACTTCCGGTATTTCTAACGTATTCTGAAATTGTATAAGTTCCAGGGGTTGATACTGTGAATTTTTTTGAAATTGGAGTCCACGGAACATTTTGTGTTTTTACAGTTAGATTTTTATATGTTCCATTAGTTACCCAACTGCTTGAATTTATCCAATCTCCACTAAAATCTTTAGTACCGTCTAACAAATTCAAATTCGGGTAAACAGTCGTGAAACCGTCCGTGCCGTCTGCGCTGTTGGCGTAGGCGGTGTACACTTTGCTATCCAACGAATCCAGTTGATTCTGTAAATGTCCTGCCGCATCTTCTGATAACTGACCTTTGACATCTTCAAACCACTTCTGAAAGTCTTGATCTGCTTGCGTAAAGATTCCCTTATATTGGTCTACAATTCCATCAACATTGATATTATCAAACGGAGTAGACCACCCACATACCGTAAAATCACTACGCATATCTGTGATATCCGCATCAGTGATTTGGGTGGCATTAGTTTTTACGGAAATTTTTGCCAATTGTAATTCGTATGTTGTATCATTTCTAGCAACAGTCGTATCGCCTGGTTTATAGAACAATTGTGTAGTTCTTGCATTTTTATCCATTCGTAAAACAACAGAATCAACACGATCTTGTATTGATGATGCAACATTCACTTGAATGCCAATATCCGCATCATTTAAATACGAACTTCCTTCAATTACGGCTGAACCGCTTCCTACTTGAATATTCATTCCGTTCTGAGCAGAGCGTACACGCAATCCACCTTTATAAGACATTACAACGCCTGTTTTCAGGAACGCTGCAAAAAATCGCATGAAATCATCTGCATCATAAAGCCGATCCCCATGTACATCGTTCCATGGAAAACTATATTGTGTCATTTGCTTAATCTCCTTTTTATTATGTCAAACACAGTTGGGCTCTCTTTATCCCAGAGTGGTGACATGTGATGACCTGTACTGTCCCAAGTTTCATTTATCCCTGCTAAAACTGATGTTTTTGTTAAGTTAAACAACTTACTTGTAAACCGTACCCTATCACCTATCTGGTAGTCTTTTCCATATACAAATAGGTTACTTTCTAAATCGATATCTCCATTCAACGTTAACACTTTCACTTGCTCAGCAAGTTTTTCAATCCCACGACTTGTTAAAGTTGCTTTATATTGTGAATCTGTCAATGTGATATCTTTTCCACTTCCATCCTGTGTTTGCTTTTGAATATCTCGTGCATCAACATAAATTTCTTCACGTTCTAAGCCTGCCAGGTTATCATTTAGTTTCACATTTAGTCGTGCAGAACCATCTCCCTCACCAAAAACCCAAGCCATAGTCGCTTTATCAAAGTTTGATGATTCATAGCTCTCTGATAGTAAATTATCAAAATCAACGTTGAATTCTACAACATCTGATAAATCTTTCCCTTTTACTATTTCTAGTTTGTTATGAGGATTTTGTAAATTTGTAGCTGTCTCTCTAATACCAATATCATAAGTTGAGCAAAGAGCATCTACTTCATCGCAAACAACACCATAAGAATTTTGATAATCAACAGTTGACGTTGACAATGTACCAGGAGATGTGATAGACAAATATTGGATTTTTCGGCTGGCTTGACTTGGATTGACCACCTCATTGTTAAGATGATCATAAATGATTTGTTCTGGCTTTTTGGTCTGATGATAAATTCTATAAACAATTCTCTTCAGTGATTTTGCACGTAAGGATTTACCAGATATAACAACTTCACCCTTTGTTGAATCATCGCATACTACTCTATCAATATAAAAATAAACATCATTTATATTTAGAATATTATCTGAAATAAAAAGCGAGAAAAGAATATCTTTTCTACGCTGTATTTCCTCACTATTATTAAAAATTATTTTTTGAACATCTTCGAGTAATATTTTTAGTGAAAACTGGGAATAAGTATAGTATCTCCAGTTAACTGTTAATGACTCAAAAACATCTAAGATACCAGCAGATTTAAAATTAAAACCACTAGTTCCTACTCGCTTAAATACTTCAATATCCATACTCTTACACTCCTATAATTAAAGGTGTAAATGAAATGGTTGCAAGAATGTTTTCTTGTCCTTTATCTGCCTGAACAACTAAATTATTCGATTCAATATTATCTAATGTGAAAAAAGTAGAACCAGGTGTACGAATACCCATAGCATTCGTTGATTTCGGGTCAGTATCATCTTGATACCATGATTTCTTTTCCCCATGAACTGTAGAAAGGAAAATAGTGGTTCCTGCATCAAAAGTTCCTGTCCATCCAAAATACTCTTGAGTGACTACGTTATAAATTCTTGGATTTTTTACTAATGCATTACACAAAATATTAAGCTCAAACCCAACTTCAAAATCTCCTTTATTTAATATTTTTACAATCTGCCCTGGAGCAATTGTCGCAAAAGCAAAATCAGTTTTAATTGATAATGGAAATTTCAATTTATTATCATTTGATGATAAGGGAATGGATTTATTTCGAACGTTTTCATCACGCCATTCAGGATCCAATGCTCTAAATTGAATTGATGATTCAGACGTTGATGCACTACTATCCTTACTTCCCTCGTAACCTTTTAATGGTTCTACATCAATACTATAAAGATTTTCACCAATACGAATATATAAAGCTCCTGCAAGTCCCGGGTTGATAATGGCCATCACTTGATGTTCTTTATCTTTCAAAGCCTCGTACGTTTCTTCTTTAATTGCAATTCCTACTGTCATATCCCTATATGACAGTGAACTTGAAGTTTTGCGCTGCCCAGATTTCCCAAAAATCTTTTGAGAATTAATTTCATTTTCTGGCGAACCAAAACCTTCATAGCTAGTTAAATAAAAAGGGCCAAAGCGGTCCAATTTTAATTCAACTCCCAACGTATTTTTATAAGAAATTTCCACATTTGGAAGTATCGTCATTATTTCTCCTTTCTAAAAATCATAAGCGGCTTTTTGCCATTGTAGTTGTTGTTGTCGCGCAATTTCACGTTCAGAAGGGTTTTCTTTCACAACAACAGTCATTGGAGCGTGTATCTCCGTTTTTGATTGTTCTTGATTTAAAGCATCAACTGGAATGTTTCCAGCTATTTTTTGAGCAGCGATAATATTTGAGTTGCTGCCAATGTTCAATGCAGAATCCCATGAATCGCCATTTAAGATATTAGTATCAATTTCATCAGTAATTGCTGATTGAATTTGTTTTGCTATCCCAGAAACATTTTTTTGAACAGCTTTGAAGTTTTCCATCAAACTGTCATTAAATCCACCCATAATAGCTTGTCCGGCTGGAATCAATATTTTTCTATCGTAAGATATCGGACCTTTATGGTCTTTAATCCAGTCAGCAATTCCACCAACAAATTTCTTTCCGGCTTCCCATGTGCTTTTTAGACCACCGACAAATCCATCAATAACCGCACGACCAGCACCAGCTAAATCAATGTTTTTTAAGCTGTTGAAAATATTTTTTATTCCATCTATAATCCCAGATATTGTTGAAGAGGCGCCTGAAATAATCCCTGTTATTCCGCTCCACACTCCAGACATTACTGAACGTAAACCATTACCAGAGCCTCCTAAGCTACTAAAAAATGATTTGATTCCATTAATTGTGCCACTAATAGAACCACCTACAGATGAGATGATGGAGCGAATACCACTCCAAGCTCCTGATATCATACTTCTTAATGCTCCACCAGCTGAACCCAAGCCTGTAAAGATAGCTTTAGCGGTATTAATGATACCGCCAATACCACTTACAACACTAGATATTATTGATTTTATGCCATTCCATGCACTAGTGATTAACCCTTTGAGTGATGTACCAGCTGCCCCAAAGTTTGCAAAGAAACCAATTGCCGTACCAACCCATTGAGCTACAGTTGCAAGTACTGGTGCAAAAGCCTTAAATACATTGACTACTGCAGAAATGATAGGCGTTAAAAATCCGATGACAACTCGAATTGTGTCAAATGTTCCGGCTAATGCAATCATTGCACCTTTCAAAACACCACCAATAAATGCACCTAATACTTGAAAAACTGGCATTAAAGCACCAGCAATAACTGTTGCTAAAGGTTGAATTGCATTCCACATTTTTACAAATGAATTTACTAAAGTATCTATTGATGGTCCTATAATACCCATCATTGTAGTAATACCAGTTGTAATTGCAGGTACTAATGCAGATATAATAGCTTGAATTCCGCTAAAATCAAGTCTTGAAATTCCAGAAGAGATAGTGTCAATCATCGGTTGCACGGCAACTGATATTGCTTCAAAAAGCGATGGTAGCTGTCCGAAAGCAACGCTTAAAGTTGAAATTACCGGCATTACAGCAGAAATGACATTAGAAAATAATTGTGGTAATTTGCTAAATACTCCCATAATTTGAGTACTGATTGGTCCAATTGAAGATAGTAAACTATCAAAAACTGGTTTTAAGCCTGAGACAATAGTTTGAAAACTTCCTTGTAGGGGTGATAATATCGAGCTGAACTTTGCAGTAAAGTCAGAGAACCCACTTCCAATCCCATTTCCTAATTGTGAAGAAAGTTCTTTTCCGGCTGCACTCACAAACGTCGAAATTGCTCCTGGTAAAGCCTTAAAAATATTTCCTACCATCGGAATGAAGTTCTTGAATAAGAATGTTGATGTCGTTGACACCAACGCATTCAATGGCCCTTGCAAATCACGGCCTAGTGATAAGTTCCCCAGAACATTAGACATTGCAGCCTTCATTGAATCAAATGACCCACTAAAAGTTGACGCTGCTTCTTTAGAAGTTGTGCCTGTAATGTCCATTTCTGTTTGGATTGCATGAATCGCTTGTGTGATATCTGAGAAGTTTGAAATATCATACTTTTGACCAGTCAGCTTTTGAGCATCAGTCAAGAGTCGTTGCATTTCTTCTTTTGTACCACCATACGTTTATATTCGTCATAGGTCGTTAATCTATAACCGTTCTCTTATGAACTGCTATATGTTTCCATATAGACTAGACTATCTCTTGTACATTTCTGTACCCTCGCACTTCCACCCACTCGGGTGTACTCTACTCCATTAAAAAAGCACCTTATTTTATAAATAAGAATGCTTAATCTGTTTCGATAGTCGTTACACTTTTATGAATTTATTTTAGAACGTTTTCTGTTCTTGTAAGAAAATTGATAACCTCTTGTTATTCCTCTTTGACCAATCGTACCTTTTTCTAACATTAAAGATATATTGCCTATTGTACAATTGAAATATTTTGCGGTTTCTGAAATGCTTTTGAATTCAATAGTTTCAATCACATAAAGCCATGATAAATGACCGCCTCCACGTTTTTTTCTTTCTTCTGCAAAGCGTTCAACAATTATTGTCTCACTCCTTACACCAATTGTTTCAAAACGTGAATTATTTTCTGAATAAGTTGCCCACCTCAAATTGTCAATAGAGTTATTTTTCCTATTACCGTCAATGTGGTCTACTGTCGCCTTATTTTCAGGGTTAGGGATAAATGCTTCTGCTACCAATCTGTGAATCGGAACTTTTTCAGATTTGTTATTCATATAGAGGTCAACTATTAAATACCCATTATCTTTGTTCGTAAATGGCTGTTTAATATGTTCTGTGTTATCGTTTCTAACCATTCCGTTTTCATTTATAGAATAGTTATTATTTCTTGCAATTTTTACCCACATAATCAGTTTTCCTTACCACGTATCTATATATTCATTTTATCATACAAATACATTAAAGTCAACATCTATGCAGATATCAATTCATACTTAGCACGGTATTGTCTACGTCTTAATTCGTTTAGAGTTCCACCGTTTTCACGAGGTTTATACTGAGCTAGTTTTTTAGGTTTACCCAGTTTCAAGTTATCAAGCATTGTGTAGTTTTGTTTCGCAAAACCTTGATAAGCATTTTGAATATCACCAACATTTGTACCCATTTTATTGGCATTATCAGACATATCAACAATTGCTTGATTTGATAAATCTGCAGCCTTAGCTGTATCTCCGTTCAATGATTTAATCATTGATGCAGAAAAACCTGTTACAGTTTCCATATATGCATTCGCAGACATACCAGCCGTTTTATAACCTTCTGTTGCATATTTTTTTACTTTATCTGCATTATCTTTAAATAGAGTTTCGACCCCACCTAATGATTGTTGTAAATCAGCTCCTTCAGAAAGTGATGAAGAAATTAATTTACCAAGTGCTGCTCCTGTTGCTACCACACCAGCTATTGCGGCGACCTTTAAGGCAGAACCAATTTTTAGACCTGCGCTATTTCCTGCCGACTCAGCTTCTGGGTCTAATATCCCAGACATTGAACCTGATATTCCTTTGGCAGATGGCATAATTTGCACATAAGCTTGTCCTAATTCTGTTGCCATTAACTTCCTCCTCCTTTTTGAAATAGTTGCTGACGATATTTTTCAAAATCCTCACCAGAATGAAATCGGATTTTTCTATCAGTTTTTTCTTTTGGTTTATTGATGATATCGGTAACAAGTTTTGGCCTGTTCTTACCTTTCTGACCATCTTCTGTTTTAAACCATAAAGACATACTTAAACGGTCTTGAATCCCAGCTAAAAGAAGTGTATTAATTGGAAACTTTTGTCCACTCATCTTCATTTTTATCCTAGATTCTTCATTCAAACCTATAGAAAAAACAGCTATCTTTAGAGGAGATAGCTGTTTGTAATCGTAAATATGATAAATTTCTGCAAGGTCGCACATTAGTGCTTCTTCATCAAACTTTATCATTCTGGCAAGGAGAATTAGTTTTTTATTTTATTTTGAGCTGCAAAAATATCTTCAAGCGCTTCTCTGATTTTGTCAGTTGAAACAAGGCCTTCTTCATCTCGAAGATAGTTTTTTAAATTTTTAGATTGACGTTCTCCCAATAAGAGATTTAACATTTTGGGTAACAGAAGAGGATTTTCATCAACTTCTGACAAAATTTCTACCAACTCGAAATTATTTAAACGTTCAGTTGTAATTTCATAACGAAATCCGGATTTTGTTGTTCCTTTTAACATATTTCTCGCTTTCTTTATTTAATATTTACGGGGTCATTAGAGTTAAACAGTTGTATCGAGTATGTAGTCGTAGTGAGAGTTGCCAGTTTTATCTGGTAAACCAGTAAGAGTAATCTCAAATCCAACAGCATCAGAGTCGTTATAAGAAATATCTCCAATTTCAGATACTTTCCCCTGTGGAATTACAATTCGCTTAAATACTCCATCACGTACTGTCATATCAATGACAACCGGATGCTCAATAAGTTCTTTTGAATTAGCCTTAACCGTAATTCCAGTTTTAAGGGTTCCGGTTACATTGTCAGCCCCATATACTTCTTTAAGTACTTCAACATTCAAAGCTTCAATCAGCGTATAGCTAAATGTATCTTCTTTTTCTGTTTGTACTGTAGCAACCGTATCGCCACCCCAAGCTTTGATACTATCAGATTTTGGTGAGTTTTTATTTTTTAATCCATCCTCTGAAATATATCCCAACGGTTTAAAAGCAACATTTAGTGCTGTTTTTGCATCAGTTGGTAAAGCTGTACCTTTTGGCGCTGAGTAAATAGCACCATCAATTTTGGGCTTTGCAGTAGTTACATTTTCTACTTGTGCCATTTTAATCCTCCTAATAATGATTAATATCAAATACCGCTTGATAGCGGTATTCTTTAGTTTCTGTGTCAGTAAAGTTGTAATCACTGTTTAGTGATACATTACTAATTTGATTTAGTTCGATTAGCTGTTCTACAACTTCTTTCAATTTTTCATTTAGCTTTGCTGCTTCATACATAGAAGGAGCATAGCTCTGAAACGCAAATGTTGAAGATAAAAGATGATTACTCTTGCTACTACCTGTTTTTTCAAACAAAACATAGCTTAATGGCATCTCTCCTTTTTTCTCCAAAAAAGACGATACCGATAAATGAGTATCAAGAAAATTTTTAATAATAATCTCAATCATTTAACGCACCGCCTTTAAAATTGTATTGTTTTTCATGTTGTCACGCTTTGCTTGATAAGTTTCGGCAAACACCATCGCATTAGCACGATTTTTACCAACATGCATATCTTGACCATAACCTGGTCCACAGCGCTGTTTAACAGCAGATGCTTTTTCTTTAAGAATTGCTTGCATTTCTGGTGATTTCATCATACTAGCAACTCCACTACGATTTAATTTAAATAGATTTTTAGCCATAATGTTCCACCGTCACTTTCTTGTTCCAGTCTAATGGAATAAGTTCCTCGATTCCTTCAAGTGGTTCTCCAAAAGTCCGCCACGTTTTACCAAAGAATCTAACTTTTTTATTTTCCCAATCATGAGTATCCTTTTTTGGAATAGCTAGAGTATAGATTGCTTTTTTTCCTGTCAAAGTAAGCTGATTAACAATATCATCCGATGAGGTTGGGGAAACCAAGACGTTATTGACCACGATTTCCTTATCTTCATAAATTGGGTTTCCAAAAGGGTCTTTTCCTGTTTCTACATTGTCAATCAAAGTTACAGCAATTCCCTTAATCATTCCCATAAAAATCAATCACCCCAAATCTTTGTTTTTTTAGTCCTAAACGGCTTAATTCAGAATTTTTTATGAATAAACCACCTCCAGGAACAAGATATGAACCAGAAACAGAATAACCAAGTGCACTCTCTGTTGTCTGAGTCATGGGTTCTTGATCAGTTGATGTCATAAGCGTTCTAGCAACAATATCTACCGTAACTGACTTTACAACACTTGCAAAATATGGAGGTTTTTCAGCAATCATTGCATCTAAATTCCTCCCCACTTTATCAGCTTCTTCACGTAAGGAATTTGAGACAATTTCAAGCAACTTTTCAGCTCGTTCTTTTTCGTCTTCCTTTAAAGGTCGCCATAGCATCGTTAAATCATCAACTGTAGCAAAAGGATTCATATTACTCCTTTCCTTGCTCCATCATCAAATCATAAAGCACTTGTTTGTTTGCACGTTTATCATATCTAATACCGAAAGCATCAAGTTCTTGCATGATTTGATCTTTAGTAATCCAGTCATAGTTCCCATCTACATTTGATTCTTCCACCACTTGCTCTTGTTCAGGTTTTTTGGAGTCTGCATCATTAGATTGGATATCTACAACAGCTTCTTTCGATTCATTTTCAAGTACCCAATCGCCACCTGAGATTTTAAACTCTGTGTCGATTGTGGCTTTAGTTAATGTATTAAAGTATCTCATTTAATACCTCCTTATTAAGCAGCTTCAGTTACACGGGCAAATTTAGTAGCATCAAGAATACCCCAACCGAGGAACAACTCGGCACGAATGTAAACTTGGTTATATCCTTTAAGGTCAAGACCTGAGTTGTCTGGGTCACCGTATTGGATAATTTCGAGTGGTACTTCTTTCGCGTAACCCCATTTAAAGCCGTTAGCGAAATCTCCGATGATGGCGCGGTCATTTTGCGTCAACGACATATCAGATACTGTCTTATTGACATCTACTGGCAAGCCGTTAATAGTGTCAGGCGTTGCGCCCCATTTCAATTCAGGGAAAAGTGCATTTCCTTGCAAGTCTTTTTGCTTAGCGAGGGCTGAACGGAATGACGGATTGATTGCGATACCAGTTACATCAGCATCAACACCAGTTAACAACTCTACTGCGTTTTCAATAGCGCCGTTGGGATCTGCAAGGCCTCTTGGAGCTTCAACTTTTTGGGAAACTTTAGAGTCAAAGTGGTTTGTCCCAATAACAGCCGATGCTGTACCTAGGCGAGGGTTGACACCGTGAAATGCCATTAAGTCAATACCACGAGCAACTTTTTTAGCAAAACCGTCATTAAACGCCTGCAAGATGTTAATTTTTTCTTCATCTGATGCGTACATAAATTCGTCTGAAATACGCGCACCGTACTCAACTTTGATTGGAACCATTGTCTGTGGAGCAAGCGTTACTCCGCCGTGAGTTTTCTTACCGCTTTCAGCAACGACATCAATTTCTGAATCCATTGTAAACGTGAAAACTTTTTCGCCGTTGAACGGAATAGGTTTTTGAGCTGACAAGCGTGCGATTGAGCTTTTTCCAGCTACTTTGCTGATTAGGTCTGTGACCAATTCTGGGTCAAATAATGTTCCTTTGTTTAATACCATGTTTTATTCTCCTTCTGTTTTTAGTCCATCGACTAATTTACGATAAGCTCCATCTTTTCCGTCACCCAAATTTGGTTCAACATCTTTAAGTGGGGCAGGTGGAGTTTTTGGTTTAATGAATCCGCTGAAACGTTCAGCATCAGCTTTAAGTGATTCTTCATCATCGCCTGAAAGTCGGTCAGCCAAATCTAATGGCAAACCAGCTTTAATAGCAATAGATTGTTTGAGTTGCGTTGTTTTGTAACCACTGATTTGTTTTTCATAATCAGCTTTTTCTTGTTCCCAAGACTTTGATTCTTCAATAGTTGCTTGATATGCAGTGTTATCTGCTTCAAGTGCAGCAATTTTAGTTTTGAGTTCATCGTAATCAGCAAAATTAGCTTCAATCGTTTCTTTTTGGCGTGCCAATCTTGTTTCAATGATTTGGTTTAACTCTTCTTGTGTTTTTGGTAAATTGTTTTCTGACATAGTCAAATCCTTTCTCCTGCTTGCCCGGCAGTTCGGTAATTTTTGGTACAAAAAAACGACTTAAAAAGTCGTCTAATACCGTATTTGTTGTTTTTTCTTCGGCTTGTTATTGCTACAAGCCCAATGCGCCAACAACGCACTGTCCATTAAACTGATATCCATATCATCAAATTGTGATTTATACCCAAATCCACCACTAGTACCGATATTTCTCTTGTCACAGTTAGTGACTACAGTAGAAAGTGAAGGTTGTCCAGAATGGCAAAAGCTTTTTTGAAAAATTCCTTGTTCCCATAGGGAATTAGCATTGATAATTTCTTTTACAGTTGGTAGTATCGGTTCTTTCAATTTGAAATCTTTCATTTCACTCGTTAAGATACTTTGACCACTTTGACCATCAATAACAACTTTTTCAACATCCGCTTTCTTTAAGAAATTGATAATCCATTGGTTGCCATTCCTTATGGACTGACAATCGATTGTTTCAACAAATACCTTTCCTGATAGTGTTTTAACCGCAATACTCATTGCAACATTTGCACCATCATTCCCATACTTAATACCAACAAAGAGCTTCCCTTTGATAACTGGCAAACGATTAACCTTAAGCGCATTCCATTCTTGTTCTGAAATGACTGATTTCTGGTTATATTTTGGCCAATAACCAAGACGCTGAACATTATGGTCCAACTTATCTTCACCAAGTTCGGCTTCGATTTTACGTTCGTTTAAGTGATAGCCCATAGATGGATTAGAATTGTACCAGGCTTCGACATCATGAATGTCCTTGACATCTTCAACCGACCACTCTGCCCAACCTGAATACTTTGCTTTCCCAGCTAAGGTATTATCTCGATAATTTGTAAAAACAGTTCCACTTGATACTGGTGTTGGAGGTGTTCCACACATTATAGTCATTGGATTATCACTGTCAGTAACAGTATATTTCAATGCTGATTCTTGCTCGGTAGTATATTCCTGAGCTTCATCAATGAATAAAATATCAAATCCTTCTCCAAGACCACCACTTGATGTTCTTGTTCTGAACTGAATTACTCCACCAGACTCAATTAATTCCAATCTTTCTTGCCCTTTAGCTTTGATAGATTTGAAATCTTCTCCTTCAACATAACCGCTATCTTCAAGATATTTTTTTAATTTCTCATAAGATGAGTGGGACGTACTAATTCGGTGTGCTGTATGAAGAATGCTTAAGCCTTGTTCAAGCGCCCATAATTCAAGGATATATACAATTTCTGTTTTACCATTCCGCCGTGGGATTGAATATCCAAACTTTTGGTGTGTCCATAAACCATCTTCATCAATGGCCATAATCTCTTTCAAAAGGTTCTTCTGCCATGGATAACACTCATGTTTAGATTTTTCGTAAATCTCAATAGCTTCTTGATATTTTGTTTCAGTAAATGGAAGTATTACCGATTGAGTAGGATACTGATTGCCAAATCTTTTTTCAGCAGTCATGTTATTCCTCCTTCAATCTAAATGCATGATAACCCTGTCGCTGGGATGAGTTATTTTTTACTTTTTAGATTCAAATTCTTACGTTCAGCAATCTTTGCATCTTTATCTGGATCAACCCAGTTTTTAGACCAAACATCCTGACGCAGTTTATGAATACCTCTAGGATCGTATTCTACTGTGCAACGACAACGCTCATGACGATGATACACGTCACTTGGAACATTAGGATAATCATATGAACCTGCCAAATTTCTACACCAATCGCATGCTTTACCTACTAACTTTCGTACAATTTTTGGTTTTAAACCTGCTTTTGCTTGAAAATCAATATTTTTCTTAAGTGTATCATCAACAACACTCTGGCTAAATGTTACTATTGGCTCTTTCAAAAGCCAAAGTATTTTTTCAAAATCATCTTCACTAGAAATACGGTTAACAATGCCATCAATTCTATCTTGATTGAGTTCTGGTACTTGTGATTTTAATTTAAATCCAGCTAATTGATTAAGTTCACTTTGAACATCCGTTGAATACCCTGAAATTAAATCAAAATTTTTCTTCAATATGGAATTGAACAATCTATCTGCAATGTTGAAATACATTTTTCCGTCAGGTAAAACATCTACTGTTACATGAGTTCCCAAAACATCAGATAAAATTTGACCAACTTCAATACCAAATTCATTTGCTTGAATATAAGTTGCTTTTTTATTTTTTAACAATTCCATCGATCGCTTCAACTTTTTACTATTTGCTGCTCTTTCATCAAAATCTTGATTTATTTTTTCTAAAAGAGGTGGTAAAATGTCTTCCATTATTCAGCTCCTTTAATTCCAGTTAAATCACGAATAGTATCTTTATTGATGAATTCGGGAATTGCTTGATTGAGTTTAATTGCTCCATCTCCAATAAGACTTAACATGCTTGCATCAGCTTCAAACAATGGTTCCCATTTCGGTTTTGTTTTTCTGAACTGTTCTCTTAGATAAGGTACATCATCACGCAAACATGCTGCAAGATAAGCTACATTTAGTAATCCTGCTCCCAAACTTCGTTGAGCTTTTCTACCAGCCAATCTTAAATTTTCATGACTTGCCTTAATTGCTTCAACCGATGATGGATTATCAGAAACAAATCCTAAATCATCAAGAGTTAATCCAGTTTCACCAGCAAAACCAGCTGCTGCAGTTCTGAGTTGTTCGGTAAATGGCGACATGCTTGGTTGAGTAAATTGTCCAAGAGTTGGTTTATCGCCATCCTCGTCTTTTGTAAATTGCAACATGCTTGAAACTGTTGCTTTCCAAGTTTCCATTGGCTCCGCATCATCACTCAATCCAGTTACATATTTTTGAGGGAAAGAATAAAACTCAGCAGTTACATCAGCTCTTTCAAGGGTTCGTTTTGCATTGCTTTGCCAATACATTCCTGAACGTGTGATACGAGAACGCCCAAATGGACGAACTGCATCAGGACGGTGAATGATAGGCACTAACAGTGGATGACCTGTTGGATTTGCAATCGAAATATTATTACTTGAATCACGATAATAATAATCTGTTCTATCAGGCAAGAAATGAGCTTCAAGGACAACATTATTGTTTTCATCTCGTTCTAAAACTGCATATCCCTCTGTCAGTAATCCAGTAATTGGGTCAATAATTCCTGTTGCATTGACCGCTTCAATAACTTGAAGTCGTACTGCATCATTTTCACCTTTAGAAATATAAGTAAAGCTACATGATGCAATAAGTGATGACAAAACAGCACTATCAAAAAATATATCAGGATTATTTTCCTCAAAAATTTCATTTACTGTAAAGTCATCATTTTCAAATTCTCTAAAAACAAGACGGTCTGCAAGACTATCAACTCCTTTAGCGCACCACCCTAATATTGAACGATATTGTTGGCTTAATGCTTTTGGAATTGTAATCCCTTTGAATCTATCAACATGCTTCATTGCATATTGCTCATAGCGCATTTCTGCTCTTCGTTTATGAACAGATAGCTTAAATCTCAGGTATCCAATACCTTTTTCGGTCAATTTTTTGCTCCTTTCTCTCGTCTTTAAGATATTGAACAATTCTCATATATCTTTTCCGACTAAAAACATTACTATTTTTATACCAAACAAAAAAGTCATGATTCCTTTTACTAGAATTACAACTTCTACAAGCCGGAACTACATTTCCATAAAAATATGCGCCACCATCAATTAATGGGACGACATGTTCATGATGTAAATGCTCGCCATAAATTTCTAGAGACTTTTTTTCAGGCATACCACAGTAAGCACAGCTGCAACAAAAAAATGACTTAATTTCAAGCCATTCTTTTTCTGTCAAGGTACTTTCAGAGCCATATTTCAAAGTTCTAGACTTTGCACAAGTCATTCGTCGTCTTATAGGATTATTTTTACACCAATCTTTTTCTGACTGACGACACTTACCTTTATTTTCGTTGTAATAACCTAATTGCCGTTCTTTGATTTTATCTGCATTTTTTTCATAATATCTCTTTTTCTGCTCTAAAATCTTTTCTTTTTTCGCCTCATATCTTGCTTTATCTTTAGCTTTTCGGCAGACTTTACATCGCCCTTCAAATCCACCTTTTCTCTTAAAATTTTTAGGAAAATTATGTTCATCTAGCTCTTTTTCTTGCTTACAGATGCTACAAATTCTTTTCATTATTATCTCCTTTTTCTCGCTCAAGAAAAAATATGTACAGTGACGGCGTGAAGTACGAGCTGACCCAGAGGGAGGGGGATATGCCCCCATAGTTTCTCTCCTAAGCTCTTTAAATTATTTTTAATAATATTTATCATAAATAAATTAAGATACATAAGAAGACCAATCACGGCTTTGTGGTAAATTACGATTACCTAATACCTTTGGCTCTTCTTGCTTCACATTGAACAGCTTGTCAGACTTCTGACGGTTGCAAGTCCAGTGAGCAAGCTGTAAGTTATCCATCGCTGAAGGATGACCACCTTTATTAATTGGAATGATGTGGTCAACAACTGGACTCAATGGATCAGGAGCTTTCAATCTCTTATCGATTGGCTTGCCACATATCCCACAAGTGTTCTGTGTCTTTAAAAGAATCTTTCTATTCTTATCAAAGGCTACACGATGCGCACCAGTACGGTCAGCACGTAATACTATGGGAGGTCACCTCACTTTCTCCACACAAAAAGCCAACAGAATATATCCGCTGGCTTCATTTGTTTTATTTGATGATACTATAATACAACATTTATCTTGTCAGTTTTCGCTCAAAAGGTGACAAATTACCAGAAGCCGTCACATATCTCATCATACTTCTCAAGTATTGCTCTTCTCTTTCTAAAGTATTGGCGCTCAGTTATGTGACACTTATCAGCTATCTCTGGTACTGTATAACGTTTACCAGATAACCAACGGTAGTGGAATACCAATTGCATATCTTCATCATCTCCAAACCAATCTTGTAACTCATTGATTCGGTTCTTAAACTCATATAGACTTTGGAGTTTACTGTCAGCGTCCCATTTCATAACCATATCTTCTACTGGCTTTGAGACTATATTTGACCTACCTCCGCCTACATTATTATCATGTGATGGCTTAACTTCTAACTCATACTTGCGATACTGAATAGCGTGGTCAATTCGTTGACACATAAAGAGCTTCTTCTCTATAGCTTTCAAGTCGCTGTCAGTAAGGTTATATCTTCTACTCATAGTGTCTTAACTCCTTATATTTATGATATAATAGTAGTTAAGAATTCAGTTTTTAAAGCCCATTGCAGTGGGCTTTTTTTGTTTACCATAAAATCTGAATGAATGATTTATAAGTCTTAATTCCTAAAAAATTCTCTCCGTGAATTTCTCTAAATGCTATGCTAAAACCATCACCGAGTTTTTCTTTTAAAAGGGAAGTTGTTTCTTTATTTCCTAGTCTCAACCTTAAATAACTATCATACTGATCGCTTACTTGAATTCTAAAACCTGTGTATCCTTTTTCGGCTGAAATTCTGATATCATTTTCTAAATTTGCTTTTTTATACCATCTCTCAAACCATTTTTCATGCGATTCTTTTTGAGATGATTTAATTTCATCAATTAATGTCATTTTTCCTCCAGTTGAGTTTAACGAGTTCCTAGCTCAGTTTTTATTATTTGCATTTTTCCCTTGACCTTTTCCATATTAAGAATATACTTAAGGTATCTATAAATAGAAAGGAGTTTCAAATGAATCTCTTTGCTCAAATATCAAACGAAGCTTATAATGGTTCTCATAAAGTTCACAAGGATTATGATAAATGTTGTGAACAGGGCAAAAGTATCCCCAAAAAAGACAGATACACTTTTGAAAGAGAATCAGCTAAAGGGTATAACTATCTTGATACAATTGTTGAAATTAAGGAAGCACATCCAACATTTAATGTTATACCATGCCCAGATTGCCAAAATTCATGTGAATAAAGTCGCTGAAAAAAATCATTGCTCTTATTTTTATTGGGAGCTTTTTTTGCGTTCAATAAAGTTTTTTCACTCTCTTCTATCTAAAATAATGCAAATATTTATGATAATTGCTAGTAACGAAAATATGAATGATATCATATTTATAATCAGAATCATTCTCCACCTCAATCCATATGTTTATCAAGCCATTTATCAGCTTCTGTCATTGTGATTCTCCTCAAATTCTGATGAATAAGCAAACCATGCAGAAGTCGCTATAATAACAATCCATCTAAATGGTGTAGCATTTTGAATGAAGTAATCCATAACAACAGATATTGCCATTCCAATAATCATACATATAATAAATATTGTTGCTTTCTTATACATCATTCCTCCCCGAACAAGTTCTCAGACTCGTCAAGGTCTGAGCGGTTTAAGCGTTTATCTGTAATGTAGCAACGACGACAAAAGCGTTCTTCATGAGTGCCAAATAAATATACTCTCCATTCCGACCACTTATGCCCGAACAGCTTACACAAAAGTTTCATTGGTTGTCCTCCTTATCAAAAGGTTTCAGATAACCTTTAAATTCTTCAATCTGACGTTCAATATTTTTAAGAGCATTTTCAAGAGCTACTTCAATATCAACATTGTCTTTAAATGAATCTCTATTCTGCCAGATAAATTCCATGCGTGTTGCTGATTCATCAATTTGTTTTGCATAATCAGTAATATAATTAAATTTATACTGTGTATATCCTAGTTCTTTATTCATTCAATCCCTCCCCACCAGTCATTGACCAGCGATATTAGTTTGTCGGTCATTTTTCGCACTCGTCAAATAAACTCATCTGTTCTTTCTTTTCTTCTGTGAGTGGAATCCAGTCAGGAAATTTACTTTCAATATGTTCAATTGCCTGTTCCGTCCATTCATGAATCCCTAAAAATTCCATTGCATCTTTGCTGTGAGGGATAACATTTAT
>Ga0208186_100041_pt1 | contig 21958 bp, 22 predicted proteins | sample Shrwel1BS1Day23_FD_187537 | JGI IMG/M metagenome (GOLD analysis project Ga0208186, IMG submission 187537) | Subsurface microbial communities from deep shales in Ohio, USA - Utica-3 well 1 S-1-Day23 (SPAdes) (version 2) ... | reverse complement strand
ACTTTGCCGTGTGTTAGTGCTTCTTTGAGGGTAATTGTACCTTTGTAAAAGCCGCTAGAGAGTGTCGTAAATGTATTGTGTTGGAATATTCTGCTATTCATAATGATATTATTTTATCACTTTTTTTTGTTAGTAGTATCAAATATGTTTTATAAATTTTATTATAAATTTTATAGAGCAAAAAATCCCTGTATTTGGTATAATATTGCTTATGACAATAAAAACTTCATTTGCAAAGTTTGCTGGTAATTCATCGCGCTTTGTCTTGGAAAAATTTTTCAAGCGTGGCTCAACTTTACCAGGAAAAATTGCTTTAAAATTTGACCCTGAAATTCTTAAATCACTGACTAAAAATTATGAAATCATTGTTGTGACTGGGACAAATGGAAAAACATTGACCACAGCACTGACCGTGGGGATTTTAGAAAAGGCTTTTGGACCAGTTGTGACAAATCCAACTGGAGCCAATATGATTACGGGGATTGTATCTACCTTTTTGAAAGCTCCCAAAGCGAAAACTGGTGAAAAGAAATTTGCTGTCCTTGAGATTGATGAAGCGAGTTTGCCAAAAATCACTGAATACATCAAACCTTCATTATTTGTTTTCACAAATATTTTCCGTGACCAAATGGACCGCTATGGCGAGATTTACACCACCTACGATTTCATCGTCAAAGGTGCGGCAAATAGTCCTAAAGGTACTGTTTTATTAAATGGTGATAGTCCACTTTTCAACTCAAAAAAATTAGTTAATCCTGTAAAATATTATGGCTTTAACCACGAAAGTCATGAAGCTACTCATGCTCATTACAATACCGAGGGGATTGTTTGTCCAGTCTGTCACCATATTTTGGCTTACAAGATGAACACCTATGCTAACTTGGGAAATTATATTTGTGAAAATTGTGGCTTTAGTCGTCCAGAATTAGATTATCAACTGACAGAATTATCCGAGATTACAAATACTTCTTCTAAATTTGTCATTGATGGGACAGATTATAAAATTAATGTTGGCGGACTTTATAATATTTATAATGCTCTCGCTGCTGTATCTGTCGCTGAATATTTCAATGTGCCAAAAGAAACAATTGCGGCTGGTTTTGAACTTTCCAAAGCAGTTTTTGGTCGACAAGAAACTCTTGAAATCGATGGAAAAAAAGTAACCATTGTTTTGATAAAAAATCCAGTAGGTGCGAATCAAGCCCTTGAAATGATGAAATTAGCCAATTATCCTTTCACTTTAGTTAGCCTTTTGAATGCCAATTATGCTGACGGAATTGACACAAGTTGGATTTGGGATGCTAATTTTGAATTAATTAATGACATGGAAATTGACCAAATTATCACAGGCGGTGTTCGTTCATCTGAAATGGCTAGACGTATGCGAGTGACTGGATTTGATGCCCAAAAGATTTCCGAGCGTAAAGAACTTTCAGAAGTATTAGAGGCAATCAAAGAAAGTCAAAAAGATCATGTCTATATTTTGGCAACTTATACTGCCATGTTGCAAATGCGTGAACTACTGGCTGAAGGTCATTATCTTGGAAAGGAAATGCGTTAAATGGCATATATCTCTTTAAAATCAAACCTTGAACATCCAAAGTATGCCCTTAATGTGGCTCACCTTTATGGTGATTTAATGAATACTTATGGTGATAATGGAAATATTCTCATGCTCAAGTATGTCGGAGAAAAATTAGGGGCAGAAATGACCTTCAATATTGTTTCTTTAGGCGACACTTTTGCTAAAGAAGATTACGACCTTGTTTTTTGGGGAGGCGGTCAAGATTATGAACAAGAAATTATCGCTGACCAATCACTGCTTGACTTGTCAGCACCTTTAAAAGATTACATTGAATCTGAAAAACCACTTCTTGCAATTTGTGGTGGTTATCAAATGCTCGGTCAGTATTATGTTAATTCCGAAGGGACAAAAATTCAGGGGACAGGAATTCTTGGACATTATACTGAAAATTTGCGAACTGACCGTTTTATTGGCGATATTGAAACTCACAATGAAGAATTTGGCGAAACCTACTATGGTTTTGAAAATCATTCAGGAATTACCTATCTATCTGATGATGAAAAACCCTTAGGAACCGTCGTTTATGGTGGTGGAAATAATCCAGATGACCAAACTGAAGGTTTAATTTACAAAAATACTTTTGGAACTTATTTCCATGGTCCAATTCTTTCAAGAAATGCCCGTCTGGCTTATCGTTTAGTGGCTACTGCTCTTTACCAAAAATATGGTGAAGAAATTCAACTCCCTGCTTTTGAAGATATTTTAGCTGACGAAGACAAAGGTCAACAAATTGGAGACCTTAAACGTAAAGTTGAAAAATAATAAAAAAAATTACTCACAGAAATTTCTGTCAGTAATTTTTTTTATTTCTTAAAAAGCTGTCAGTAAGATTTTTATGATTAATCTACTGATTTCAGAGCCCCAAGCATGTCCACGGCTTTTAATTTGAAGTGAACAACAAGCGCCAGCAAAAGAGTGGTCGCAAAAGTAATCGCTGCTGATAACAAAAGATTTGTCCAAAGTAGCCCCGGTGCAAACATGATTTGGTCAGCTGACAATTGGTTCATAATAACCTGATGAAAATAATTCCCCAAACCAAAACCAACCAGAATTCCTAAAAAGCTTAATAAAATCGTTTCCCGATAAATATAAAGTGTGACTTCACGGTCATAAAATCCTAAAACTTTGATTGTCGCTAATTCACGAATTCTCTCGGAAACATTGATATTTGTTAAATTATAGATGACAACAATCGCAAGCAGAATGGCACAAGTAATCAAAACAATCATGACACTATTAATGCCATACATAAAGGATTCAATCACTTTTTTAAGGTCACTATTTTGTGAAATAGCCTGAATTCCTTCTTCCTGCATCAATTGAGCCGACATCTTTTGAATATTATTTACAGAGTCATTTTTTAACTTAATCAATTGACCATTGGTCATAAAATCTTTTTTAAAAACTTTCTGGTAAACCGATTGGTTCATGAAAATATAATGGCCCATATACATTTCAGTAATTGCCGACACTTTTATCCTTACAGGCTTATTTTCATCATCTTTAAGCGTCAGAGAATCTCCAACTTTTAGACCTAAAAGTTCAGCAAATTTCTCCGAAATGACTGCTCCAGAATCATTTAATACAATCTTTTGATTATTTTTACGAGATTCTAAACTAACATATTTTGATAAATCATCAGATTGATTCGTCGCAATTAAGCTGACCTCTTGCTTTTCTAATTTTCCACTGGCTTCTTTTGTCAAATTTTCAAAGGCAATTGGCAAATAATTCTCAATTTCTGACGAGTTCAATTTTTTATTGATTGCTTCTTTTTCTTTGTCACTAACTTTATTTTTTTCAATGGCAATCATATCATAATGCAAAATTTGCCCAAATTGTTTTGATGCAAGTCCAGAAATCGAATCACGAATCCCAAATCCCATGACAAGTAAAGCCGTACATCCAGCGACACCAAAGATGGTCATTAACATCCTTTTTTTATAACGGAAAAGATTTCGAGCCGTCACTTTGTAAGTAAAACTCATTCTTTTCCAAATAAAATCCATTTTCTCTAAAAGAATGCGTGAACCTGCTTTTGGCACTTTTGCTAAAAATAAACTAGCTGGTACTTCTTTTAATTCCTTTCGGACAACCCAGTATGCTGGTAAAAGACTACAAGCAATGGCAATGGCAAAAGCGACTATTGTCCATAGGGGTGAGAAAGTTAAACGCAAATTACTAAAGGTAGATGAAGCCGTGTAAGCATTAAATACCGCAAGCGGTAAAAAGGTATGTCCGATAATTGTTCCTACTAAAGCACCTAGACCACTAGAAACTAAACCATAAACCATAAATTTCTTACGAATCTCACGATTTGAATATCCCAAAGCCTTAAGTAATCCGAGGTTTCCTCGTTCTTCTTCAACAAAACGGGTCATTGTTGTCAAACTGACTAATAAAGCAATGGCAAAAAGGACAACCGGAAAAATATTTGAAAGACTGTCAATTCTTGTTGAATCCTCCAAAAAAGTTTTGTAACCTGGATTTCCTTCTTTACGATTATTAATCTGATAAGTTGGTTCTTCAAGTTGATTTAAAGCTGCTTCTTTTTTAGCCAGCTCTGCTTTAGCCGATGCAATCTTTTCTTTTCCAGCATCAATTTGATTTTTAGCCCCATTGATTTGCTCAATCACTTGAGCGGATGCATTTTCCCCAATTTGATTCTTTTGAGCAATTAATTGCTTTTCTTGCTGCTTTAGTTGACTTTCTTCATGGGAAATTTGACTTTTAGCCTCAATAATCTGTTTTTCTGGGTCCACTTTAAGTGCTGCTAAACGTTTCTCAGGTTGATTTTTAAATGTATTTTCTAAAGCTTTTTGTTCTCTTTTTAGTCGATTATCGTACTTGTCATCAAAAATGGAGATATTTTGTAAATTTTTATAAGATAAACGAGCAATCATATAAACTTTAGAATCAAAGGCATCCTTAGTCACAAGCCCATAACCATTGAGCTTCCCAGTCCCTACCGTCGTTGCGCCAAAATTACTCTTATCGACATATTCACTAGATTTAACAAATCCAACGATTTTAAAAGAATGATTTTTTAACAGATCAGAATCCTCAGATTTAGGAGGGGTAAAATCAATGCTTTGGCCTATTTTATACTGACTATCATATAAATAATCCAAGGCAATTTCTGAATTGCTTTGAGGCAACTTGCCAGACATTAACTCATAGGTTGACAATTCATCTGGCTTAGAAAATAAGCGTAGACTGCTTTCTTTTCCCTTGATTACCAAATCCTGAAAGTAGCCGAATTCTGCTTTTTTTAAGCCTTTTGTTTCATTAATCAGCCTTTGGTCAGTCTCATCCAATCCTAAAGTTGAAGTTACCGTTAAATCTGCTAACTGATGCTGCCGATAAAACTCTTCCGCAGTTGCCCTCATATCCGGACCAGAAACTTTTAATCCGACAAAAGCAAAAGTTCCTAAAAGCATCAAAGAAAAAATAGAGATGAAACGACCTAATGAACCCGTAATTGACCTACGAATTTCTTTGTTTAAGGTTTTTTTCCGCATAAGTCACCACTCAATTCTATCAATATCTTCTGGTTGGCTATTATTTTCAATTTTTTTAATTTTTCCATCATGCATCTGAATCACTCGATTGGCAATTGGTGCAATGGCAGCATTATGAGTGACAATAATAACCGTTTTTCCTTCCTTTCTGGCCATATCTTGAAGAATTTTTAAGATTTGTTTTCCTGTGTGATAATCTAAAGCTCCAGTGGGTTCGTCACAAAGTAAGATTTTAGGATTTTTAGCTATAGCACGCGCAATGGCCACTCTTTGTTGCTCACCTCCTGAAAGTTGCGAAGGAAAATTATGAATCCGATGTTCCAATCCGACACTTTTCAAAACCTCTTTAGCATCTAGTGCATTCTCAACAATTTCAGAAGCTAATTCGACATTTTCTAAAGCCGTTAAATTATTGACGAGATTATAAAATTGAAAAACGAAACCAACAGCATATCGTCGATAAGTAATCAATTCTTTATTTGAAAAATTGGAGATCTTTTCCTTATCAATAATGACCTCACCTTCATCATTTGTGTCCATTCCCCCTAAGATATTTAGAACTGTCGATTTACCAGCACCAGAGGAACCTAAAATGACAGCCAACTCTCCTTTTTCAATTTCAAAATTCACTTGGTCATTGGCATAAATTTTTTCTTGTCCTGATTGATAGATTTTAGATTCATTAATCACTTCAATAAAAGTCATTATTTCCCTCCTTTAATTGTAAACGCTTTATTAAATTATAACATAATTGGCCTTTACTTTTTATCTATGTCCTCAGTTTTTTAATATAAAAATTACTGACAGAAATAAAAAGTTACTGACGAAACTCCCGTCAGTAACTTTTTATCCACCGATTCAACACTCACTTTGGTCGTGTTGAACTGTCAGTAATTATATTTATTTTTATTTCCAGAAATCATCAAAGATACTGATTGGTAAGTGACGTTTATGTTGCGTTTTATTCCACCAAGCTTCGATTTTGGCCTTGGCATCATCAGAAATCACTTTTCCTTCTGTATAGTCATCAATATCATTGTAAGTCACACCAAGTGCAATCTCGTCGGGAAGTCCAGGTTTACCTTCTTCAAGATCAGCAGTTGGAACTTTTTCATAGATTGCTGGATCAGCACCAAGTTCTGCCAAAAGTGCTTTACCTTGACGTTTATTCAAACGGAAAAGTGGCAATAAGTCAGCTCCGCCATCACCAAATTTCGTGAAAAATCCAGTAATATTTTCTGCTGCATGGTCTGTTCCAAGAACAGCACCTTGATATTGTCCAGCCACAGCATATTGGGTAATCATACGTTGACGGGCTTTAATATTTCCTTTATTGAAGTCTGAAACCTCAACACCTGCTTCATTTAGAGCCGCTACTTGTCCTTCAACAGCTGCTTTGATATTTACTGCCAAACTGACATCTGGCTTAATAAAGGCAAGCGCACGTTGAGCATCTTCTTCATCGGCTTGCACACCAAAAGGCAAACGTACAGCAACAAATTTATAAGAAGCATCAGCTGTTTCTTGTCGCATTTCTTCGATAGCAATCTGAGCTAAGCGGCCTGCTAAACTTGAATCTTGTCCGCCAGAAATTCCAAGGACAAATGATTTGATGAATGGATACTTTTTAAGATAATCTTTCAAAAAATCAACTGACACTCTAATTTCTTCTTTAGGATCAATAATTGGTTTCACACCAAGTTCTTTAATAATTTCTTCTTGTAATGTCATTTTCTCTTCCTTTCACTGACAGCTATAAAATTTCACTGACAGCTCCACAACAACTTTTAATCTAAAATTTTACTCATGTAAAATTCATCAATAAATTCTCCATCGACACACATAGACTCGCGACGAACACCTTCAATTGTAAAGCCTTGCTTTTGAAAAAGGGCAATAGCCGCATAGTTATTAATCATTACGGTCAGCTCTAAACGTTTTATTTCTTTTTCTTTAGCCCATCTATCAAGTTCTGCAAAAAATTGGGCTCCAATACCTTGATGCTGAAATTCTTCAATGATACCAACAACCACATAGGCTGTATTTCTAATCCGATTGGCATTTCCTCTTTTAGCTGACAGAAATCCAACGAATTTTCCCTCAACATCAGCACCAATTAAAAAATCAAAACGTGAAATATGACCAATTGTACGACTAAAATCAAATCGTCGCTCATCTGGCTCAAGCATCATAAACTTACTTTCAATATCCAATTGCTTTTGGACATCCCAAAAAAGTCGTGCATCACTGAGATCTATTCGTCTTATTCTCATCATTCATCATCCAATCTGGTCATTGATACTGTTGTGCGTACTTGTGAAATCAGACGCATTTTATGATTCCATAATTCTTGAGACAAATCCACTGGGTAAGGCTGTGGATTTAAATCTCGCTTGTATTCATCCCAAAGCTCTTCCAAGTTTTCATGGGCAAATGCTTTAATTTCCTGTAGTTCTGGAAGTTGATAAATAAGTTCACCATCAATAAAAATATCTTTTAAAAGTGGATTAGCATTGAAATCCCGAACATTTTTATTAATGTATGTATAGAGCGGGTGGAACATGTAGATTTCTTCTGCTACATCTGGACGCTCGTCAGAAAAAGTGATATAATCTCCCTCTGATTTTCCATCTGCTTTTTTGGTGATGCGCCAAACTTGCTTTTTACCCGGTGTCGATACTTTTTCCGCATTACTTGAAAGCTTAATCGTATCTTGCATTTCTCCGTGTTCATCTTCCATAGATACTAATTTATAAACCGCACCAAGCGCTGGTTGGTCGTAGGCGGTAATTAATTTTGTTCCGACTCCCCAAACATCAATTTTTGCTTTTTGCATTTTCAAACTTAAAATAGTATTTTCATCTAAGTCATTTGAAGCATAAATCTTTGCGTCAGTAAAGCCAGCTTCATCAAGTTGCTGACGAACTTTTTTCGAGATATAAGCCATATCTCCTGAATCAATTCGGACACCTTGAAAATTAATTTTATCGCCAAATTCACGCGCCACTTTAATCGCTGAAGGAACTCCTACTCTTAAAGTATCATAAGTATCAACGAGGAAAACACAATCTTTATGCGTTTGAGCATAAGCCTTAAAAGCTTCATAGTCATTACCATAAGATTGAACTAAAGCATGCGCATGTGTTCCACTTGCTTTCAAGCCAAAGATTTTAGCCGCCCGAACATTTGATGTCGCATCAGCGCCGCCAATAACCGCAGCTCTTGTTCCCCAAATTGCTGCATCCATTTCTTGAGCTCTTCTTGTCCCAAATTCCAACAAAGGGTCTTCCCCAATTACAGATTTGATACGGGCGGCTTTTGTTGCTATCAGAGTTTGGAAATTAATAATATTTAAAATAGCTGTTTCTACCAACTGGCATTCCGCAAGTGAACCTTCAACCTGAACCAAAGGTTCATTTGCAAAGGCAAGTTGACCTTCTTGCATGGCTCTGACTGTTCCTGTAAAGCGTAATTCTTTTAAATAATTTAGAAAATCTTCTGGATAGTCTAATTCACGCAAATAGGCGATATCTGTTTCCGAGAATTTGAGATTCTTTAAATATTCAACCATTCGCTCTAAACCAGCAAAAACAGCATAACCATTTTTAAAAGGCATCTCACGGAAAAAAACTTCAAAGACTGCATGGCGCTGGTGTCTTCCAAGCTCAAAGTAAGTTTGCATCATATTAATTTGATATAAGTCCGTATGTAATGTAAGACTGTCGTCTTGATATAGATGTGGCATAATTTTTTCTCCCATATTCACTTTCGCTAATCACACCGATTTTAACGCAATTCTAATCTTTATTTTATCAAATTTTGCCCTAAATTTGTACTGGGAACCCTTTACAAAAGCACAATAAATAAATATTTAGCTATTCTTCATTTCTTTTTTTTATTTCCCTTTATAATTTTTAGAAACCAATGCTATTTTTTGCTCCACTTATGTTTTTTATACTACAATTGAGGTAATGGAGAAAGGAGAGGATTATGATTAGTTATCTAAAAAAACTACTAAAACAAAATGATAGTGTGAAAATCCACTTAATAGACGGAACAGTCGTCTCTGCCTTACATTTCAAGAAAGGTTACAGCAATGGAAATTGTCTCGTAATTGATGAGGATAATGTCGAACACTATCTTAGTAGCAGATACATTGTTCAAATAGAATCTTAAATCAAAAACTCCATAAGGAGTTTTTCTTTAATTTCCCTAAATGCATCAAATCATTTCTATAGATTGCGGTAAGCTATGGTACAATATAAAATGACTGATTCAAATCATTGGTACATTAAATATTCATAAAAAATTAAGGAGAAAGCCCCTTATGGATAAAGGGAACAGAAAAAAAATAGGTTTGTTGGGAGGAAATTTTAATCCCATTCATCACGCTCATTTAATGATGGCTGACCAAGTGGCTCAACAAATGAATTTGGAGAAGGTCTTACTCATGCCTGAAAACATTCCACCTCATGTTGATGAAAAGGAAACAATTTCTGCAAAACATAGGGTCAAGATGCTTGAGCTTGCCATCAAAGACAACCCTAGACTTGGTCTCGAATTGATTGAAATTGAGCGCGGTGGAAAATCCTATAGTTATGATACCCTCAAACTCTTGACGAAAGCTAATCCAGATACTGATTATTATTTCATTATCGGTGGCGATATGGTGGAATATCTGCCAAAATGGTATAAGATTGATGAATTAATCGAACTAGTTAAATTTATCGCGATTAGGCGAACTGAAAAAAATATTGAGAGCCCTTATCCTGTTCAATGGTTAGAAGCCCCACTTCTACCAATCTCTAGCACAATGATAAGAGAAATGTTTGTTCAAAATATTAAGCCGACTTACCTCCTCCCTAAAGACGTTATTAGCTATATAGAAACTGAAAAATTATATAAAAAAAATGACCAATAATGGTCATTTTTTATTTAAACTTCCAAATTTAGAACTTCTTGTGCGTAAATTGATGAATTTCCATTCAAAACATAAGCGATAGTCATAATTGGTAAAATATATTGAACTGAACCAAAGCCGAAGACCTCTGCTGCAATTAAGATAGGTCCAAAATATGAATTTGTTGCAGCAGAAAAGATTGAAACATAACCTGCAGCTGCTACAAATTCAACAGGCAAACCAAACAACATTGCCAAAGCCGCACCTAGTGTGGAACCAATCGCAAAAAGCGGTGTCACTTCCCCTCCTTGGAACCCTGCAGAAATAGACAAAACCGTAAAGATCAATTTTAAAATCCAATCATATCCATTGATATGACCACCATTAAAACTCAAACCAATCAAATTCGTCCCAAGACCAGCATAACGATCCATATGAATAACGAGTAAACCAATCGAGATGACAATTCCCATTAAAATAATTCTTTGATAAGGATTAGCAATTCTTTTTGCAACTGTTGCTTTCATAAAGGCTAAAGATTCTGCAAAAAATCTCCCCACCAAACCAAAACATACTGCGATGATGGCCAATTTTAAAAGAACTAAGGGGTCAAGATGAATATTCGTATTGATCGCAAAAGAAAATTTTTCTAATCCTAGATAATTTGAAGTCCAACTTGCGACATAGGAACCAACTAAGGCTGGAATCAAAGCTCTGTATTCTATTTTTCCTAACATCAAAATTTCAATGGCAAAAAAAGTTGCCGCGATTGGCGTTTGAAAAAGCCCAGCAAAACCAGCAGCCATACCAGTAATCAAAAGAATTTTTTTAGCTTCTTTTGCTGAAAGTTTTTTACCAATCGCATGACCAATGACGCCACCTATTTGAACGGCAACCCCTTCACGTCCGACACTGGCACCAAATAAATGAGAAAGCCAAGTTGAGAAAACAATCAGCGGAACAAGACGCTTTGGAATATCTTCTCGCCCATGATTTCCCGCTTCAAAAATTAGTCCCATGCCTTTTTGACTATCTTTACCAAAATTTTTATAGAGATAGACAATCAAGAGACCAGCTAAAGTTAAAAATGGAATCAAATAAAGTGCATGACTATCTCTAAATTCGGTAATATAGATAAGACCTCGACCAAATATAGCATCAACCACCCCAATTAAGCCACCAATAATTACAGCTAAGAAGACATATAAAATTGCACTTCTGGAAATTCCTACTTTAAAAAAATTCATTTTTGAAACTCCTATAATCTAATATTTAACACGACCTGATAAAAATACAAGCCTATCTGTAAGCGCTGAAGCGCCAACAGCTACGCTTTGACGAAGCGAAAACGATATTTTTTCGCCAAGGAGGTAGTAAAAACTCTAGCATCTCCTCATAGGGAGACGCGTCTGCCCCTTTTCTGCTTATCACTTGATTTTTCGCTTCAAAATTTAGAATGATAGCAGATTAGGGGCAGCTGAATTTTACAAAACAAAAGGCGCTACAAACAGGACTGCTTAAAAACAGCCTTTTGTTTGTAGGCGCCATTAGTTTTAAGATTTTATTCTTAAAGCGGTTTCGGGTGTGCACCATACCCATCATTATTAATATTTATTTTAACATTTTATGAAATATTTGCAAGAAAAAGCTCAGTCACGCATGCCATTTTTCCGTTGAATTTCTTTGAGTTTGTCAGGAGTCACATCTTCTCCCGTTTTTTTATCAATGACTTTGATTGTTTCAACTTGTGAACGGAAATTTGCTTTAACACTATCAAGATAAGCTCGACGTAAAAGGGCTTGTTCTTCAAGTTCTGCTTCTGATAAACCTTCGGCTTTTTTCTTACGCGCCAATTCATTAATGCGTTCTACTTGTTCGTTTGTAATTGTCATTTCTTAATTCCTTTTCGTAAATGTTTTTAAAATTACTGACAGAATTTATTTTTACTGACAGCATTTAAAAGGGCTTTGCAACTCTATGTCAGTAAATGAGTCAGCTTTATTTTGTATTAATCAAAGAAAAATCAGCCATAACACTTGTTAATGCAACAACTTCTGACAATAGGGCAATCCGATTATCACGAACAGCTAAATCTTCGGCCATAACCATCACATTATCAAAGAAAGCTTCAATTGCAGGAGCAAGCATATGAACAATTGCTCGGAATTTTTCTTCACATGGCTTATAAGTCCATTGATTTTGCAGAGAAATAACGGCATCATAAAGTGCTTGTTCAGTATCTTCTTCAAAAAGTGCTGGATTAATTTCAGCAATATCAGCTGCTTTTTTAACTAAATTAATTGAACGTGAAACATTTTCAATTGCTGGTTTAAATGGTTCGTGAAGTTTATGACCATCAATAACAAATGCTGATTCCATCATATTTGTAATATCAAAGTTTGAGCTATTAATTGCTGCTTCAACAATATCATAACGGTCTAATTTTTCAAGCAAAAGTTTTTGAACGCGTGCTTTGACGAATTCCAAAATTTCAGCATGATTTTGACCCTCAAATTGGTCGATAAATAAAGATAGGTCGAAATGCCAATTCATTTTTTCGATAATTCGAATCAATCCTTGTACTGCACGACGTAGCGCATAAGGGTCATTTGAACCAGATGGAATCAAACCAACATTAAAGAAAGAAAGGACTGAATCAATTTTATCTGCTGCTGCAAGAACAGAACCAACTTTTGTTTCAGGTAATTGGCCGTCAGCTGAGGTCGGCATGTAATGTTCACGAATAGCCGCAGCAACATTTGCATTTTCCCCTGCTAAAAGAGCGTATTTTTCACCCATCACGCCTTGCAATTCATCAAATTCTCCAACCATTCCTGTCAAAAGGTCAAATTTATAAATTTCAGCGCTACGAGCCACGTCTACTTTTTCTTCATCTGTTAAACCAGCAATATCAGCTAATTTAGCAGCAATTAATTTTGTTCGTGCCATATGTTCAGTGATTGAACCAATTTTTGCATGGAAAGTTACTTTAGCAAGTTTAGCCACTAAGTCTTCAATCTTAAGTTTTTGGTCTTCTTTCCAGAAGAATTCAGCATCTTCAAGACGAGCAACCAAGACTTTTTCATTTCCAAGCACTACATTTTCAATATGTTCGGCATTCCCATTACGAACCGAAATAAAGTTAGGAGCCAATTGACCTTCTTGGTTATAAACTTCAAAATAACGTTGATTATCACGCATTGATGTCACTAAAACTTCTGCTGGAACAGACAAATATTTTGGATCAAATGAGCCTACAAAGGCTGTTGGATATTCAACAATATTATTTACTTCTTCTAATAAATCTTTATGCAAAGTAACTTGCCAATTATTTTCAGATGCAAGAGCCAAAATTTGTGCAGATATTTCGGCTTTACGATGTTCAGCATCAACTAAAACAAAATTTTCTGGCATTTTGCTAGCATAATCATTGGCATTTTTGAGTTCAATCTCAACATTTGCCAAGGAACGATGACCACGTGAAAAACGATTGGCGGTCACATCTAATAAATCAAAAGCAACGATTTCATCTTCTAAAAGTGATACGATCCATTGTATAGGACGAACAAACAAGAAATCATTATTTCCCCATTTCATATAAGTTGAGAAGGTCATTTTTGCAATGACTTCATCCCCAACTTTAGAAAGAATTTCTTCTGATTTTACACCATCAACATGTTTTTTAGCATAATAATAATCACCCTTAAGGATTAAATCATCCGGAGTCGCTCCTTGACCACGTGAAAAACCTTGAATCGCTTTTGACCAATTTCCTTCAGCGTCTTTAGCAATTTTTGCAGAAGGACCTTTAACTTCTTCATCAATCGCTTCTGATGAGTCTGACAATTCTTCAACAATAAGAGCTAGGCGGCGTGGTGTTGAAAATTTAATGATTTTATCAAATTTCAAACGGTTTTCATTAAGAAAAGCTTCCATTCGTTCAGCCAATTGATTGATTGAAGGAGTCACCAAATGTGCTGGAATTTCTTCCAAACCAATTTCAAGTAAGTAATTTGTCATTATTTTTCTTCTCCTTCTACAATCTTCGTATATTTTCCTTTTTTACCAAGGTATTTTTCACGCAAAGCTTCATCTTTTAAGAGTGGGAAGCCAAGTTTCGCACGTTCTTCAATGAAAGTTTTAGCTACTTTACGTGCCATCGTACGCACACGATGCATATAACCGGCACGCTCTGTTACAGATACCGCTCCACGCGCATCAAGCAAATTAAAGGTATGTGAAGATTTCAAAATATAATCATAAGCTGGGTGAACCAAACCTTTATCAAGTAAATCAAGGGCTTCTTGTTCATACTCACCAAAAAGTTTAAGTAAAAGTTCTTGATTTGATTCTTCAAAAGCGAATTTAGAATGTTCGTATTCAGGTTCTTTGAAGATATCACCATAAGCCACACCATTTCCCCATTCAAGGTCATAAACAGAATCAACTTCTTGAATTACTGTAGCAATGCGTTCCAAACCATAAGTGATTTCAGATGTTACTGAATCAACTTCAATTCCGCCGACTTGTTGGAAATAGGTGAATTGTGTACATTCTTGTCCATCAATCCAAACTTCCCAACCAATACCAGCACAACCCATTGATGGATTTTTCCAGTTGTCTTCAACAAAACGAATATCATGTTCCAAAGCATCAATACCAAGTGCTGCTAAACTTTGAAGATAAAGTTCTTGGATATTTTTTGGTGAAGGTTTTAAAACAACTTGAAACTGGTGATGTTGGAACAAACGGTTTGGGTTTTCACCGTATCGACCATCTGCCGGGCGTCGTGAAGGTTGCACGTAGGCTGCTCCCCATGGCTCAGGACCATTTGAACGCAAGAAAGTATAAGGACTCATTGTCCCTGCTCCTACTTCATTATCATAGGCCTGCATCAGGTTCGCTCCTTGTTTAGACCAGAAGCCTTGTAGAGTCAAGATAATATCTTGAAATGCTAATTTTTTATTTGCCATTATTTCCTCCAGAATTCAAAAAACCGTACATTCACACGCTCGTCATTTTTCAGAAAATCTGAAAAGAGACAAAGGGTGCACATGCACGGTTCCACCTTTATTTTTTACTTTATTTGTGTTCATTACGATTTTAAATTAAGCCATTTTCTTTCTCGAACTTTCACTATCTTCGAGTCGCTACCTATAAATTCTAGCGCTATTTTCTCATTTTGTCAAGATAAAATAAACTTATCCATAATTAACACTTTCAAATACTTCATGATATTTTTCCTGAGCTGTCAGTAACTTTCCTTCTTCATCAACTTCTAGCTCTAATTCAAAGATGGAAGGAAAATCAGCCATTGTCTGGACCATAAGTGTTTCTTTCCATTTATTAATTGTTTTATCGGTCTTATAAGTTGCTCTGTCAATGATGACATCAATTTCAGGAAATTTTTGAGCTAAAATTTGATTCTCATCTTGCCCCAGTTGACTGAGTAGAATAATAAGATTTGCTTCTTTCTTTTTTAGCATTTTTACAATAAACTCAGTTCTGTCAGAAGGATTGGTAAAAATCGTGTCCGAACTCGGGCAAGAATCGTAAACCGTACTCATTGGAGTCAGTCCAAAAATCCCAATCTTGCCAAATTTACTTTCTTTCAGTAAATAAGGTAAAAATTTTCCATTTTTTTCAAAAGTATTTAATATTTCATCTTTTTCAATATGGACATTCGCAGCTAAAACTGGAAAATCTAATTGCTTGAGAAATTTAGCAAGACCTTGTGAGCCTTCATCAAATTGATGTTCCCCTATTGCTATCGCATCATATTTAAGCTTTTTTGAAAAAATTTTTTCATCATTTTGATAATTTGACTTACTAAAATTTATATCAGTAGCTCCTAGAAATAATGTTTCCTCTGCGGTTTTTTTATTTCTCTCCTTAATTTCATCTATCAAAGAATAATGATTATTAGAGTTCAAAATAACATTATTTGTATGTAAAATGGTAAGTTTCATTATTATAACCAACCCTATATATAGTATTTAATACTTACATTTTACCACAAAAATACCATATATTGTGTTTCTTGAACATTTTCTATAAAAAAAATGACTAAAGTCACTTTTAATGGTTGCGATTGTAGATTACACTGGACACAAACGAAAGAATAATAAGAATAGCTCCAGTAAGTCCTGTTACCACTTCACCAATTTCCCATTTGATACTCACTAAAATCAGAAAAGCAAGTGTCAGAATAGCCCAATGAGCTCCATGCTCAAGATAGACCAAATCATTCAAAGTTCCTTTTTGAACTAGATAGAGCGTAAGACTTCTTACAAACATGGCCCCAATCACGCCAAGTCCTAATAATATAATAATTGGATCTGCCGTTATGGCAAAAGCACCAATAACTCCATCAAAACTAAATGAAGCATCAATAACTTCCAAATATAAGAAAAGGGCCAATCCTGCTTTACCCGTGGCAACAACAAAGTCCGTAGAGGTTGCGGCTTTTGAATGGCTCATCGTTTCGCCAAAGCCATCGACGAGCATAAAAGTCAAAATCCCAAGTATCCCTGCAAACAAAACAGCATGGGATTCTTTAGCGATAAACTCAGAGGTAATCAGCAAGATAATGATTGAAATAATTGCATTCGCTGCTGGAAAGTGACCTATTTTTTGCAAGAATTTTTCTGGCAATTTCAACCAAGTATGAGCGCGTTCATCAAAGAAAAATCCTAAAGCAAGCATTAGGAGAAACATTCCACCAAAGGCTGCAATTTGAGGGTGGGCATGATGTAAAATATAGCCATAAGTTCCCGCTGTACTTGGATTTCCTTTTTCTAAAGCTAATCTTAGAGCACTAATTGGGTCTATTTGTGCAGATACTCCCACAATCAACAGAGGGAAAACCAAACGCATTCCAACTACTGCAATCAAAACTCCTAAAGTCAGGAATGTCTTTTGCCAGGCCGGACTCATCCGCTCTAAAATCCGTGCATTAACAATGGCATTATCCATAGATAAAGAAATTTCTAGCACGGCAAGAATGAGTGTAATAAAAAGCCCATTCCATCCGCCATAAATAAACGCGATGATTAGGGCAATTAAACTAACAATAATTGAGCCTCTGAATATTTTCATAAATCCTCTTTTCTAAAACGGCCTTAACCACCATTTTATCATACTTCTAAGAGGATACAATGAGTTTAATACTGTGGGAAATAAATCCAAAATAAGGTCTGACCAATAAAGAATAAAACAAATCCTAGCAAGAGACAAAAGAGACTTATCAAAACAATATTAACTTTTGTTTTAGAAAAAATTTTGATTAATAAAGCATAAAAACTCAAGCCAATCAATGCCCCGAGTGTATTTGTGATAATATCTGTAATGTCACTTGCACCAATAGCCAAAAGATATTGCAAACTTTCAAAGGATAAACTTAAGGCGAATGAAAGAATTACTTTTGTCAAAAATGACCATTTGGGAGCATTCATTCCAAATAAAATTCCAAAAGGGATAAAGGCAATGATATTATATAGAATTTCGCGTGACCCACCAGACATAGCAAAAGGGACAAGGTTTAAACTTCTTGTATTTACTAATTCAAGGTAAGTGATGGGATGAAAAGAAATTTTAAATAAAATCAGCCAAATAAGCCCGATAATATATAGGATAAATAAAATTTTTCCTAATCTTTTAGTCATTTTTCTACCTCTATCTTTTTTAGATGATTATCTAAAAAATTTTATTCTTCTACTTGATAGTCAATCTCAACTTGCTGATTTTCGCCTTTTTCTACTCTAATTTTTCCATTAAAGCTTTCTGTCAGTAACTCTAAAAAGTTATTGATTTTTTCTTCATCAATAAAACATCTTACAGTAACCTCTGACAAGAATTCACTATCTGAAATTTGTAAATTTTGAGTCAATAAAAAGCGTTGAACACTATCATAGAGGCTATAGTCAAGTTTCAAGATAAGTTCTCGTTGGTTAACAATTTGAACTAAACCAACTTCTTCTATCGCATGATTCACACTTCCAGCATAAGCACGAATCAAACCTCCTGCACCTAACTTGATTCCGCCAAAATAACGAGTGACGACCGCACAAACATTGATAATTTCTTTTTTCTTTAAAATTTCAAGCATTGGTACACCTGCGGTTCCTGATGGCTCACCATCATCACTACTTCGCTGTATTTCTTGACGATTGCCTAAGGTATATGCTGAACAGTTATGATTTGCTTTCCAATGTTCCTTTTTGATTTTCGCAATAAAATCACGAGCTTCTTCTTCTGTAGATATCCTTTTTAAATGACAGATGAAGCGTGATTTTTTGATTTCCTCTTCATTGATAAAATCAGTTTTTATAGTGATAGTCATGCTAATGATTTTAACAAAATTTGTTACATTTGAACAGCATTTCCGTATAGTTAAGTATGAACTTAATTTTAGAAAATCTCCTTGGGCGTCTTTTACTAGAAAAAGATATTTCAGCTTTTTATAATTTTACTGACCAAGTTAACAATGAAAATAAATTAATTAAAATTTGTGCAATGACATCTGTCAGTGCTAATAAAGTAAGATGTAATCGATGTGGCACGATTCATATAAAAACCAATGTTAAACTTCCGATTGGTGCTTTTTTCTGTCCAACTTGTCTTGAACTTGGTCGTGTCCGCTCAGATGAATATTTCTACCATCTTCCTCAACAAGACTTTCCAGAAAAAACTTATTTACGTTGGACTGGAAAATTAACAGAAAATCAAGAAAAAATTTCTAACGCTCTCTGTCAGCAAATTACTAATAATCAAAAACTACTTGTTCAAGCCGTTACTGGTGCTGGTAAAACAGAAATGATATATCAGCTTATTGAACAAATTCTTAGCCATGGGGGTTCGGTCGGTTTAGCCAGCCCAAGAATTGATGTATGCATTGAGCTTCATCAACGTTTATCACGTGATTTCACTTGTCAAATTCCCCTTTTGTATCATGAGGGAGATTCTTATTTTCGTTCGCCTTTGGTCGTTATGACCAGTCACCAACTTTTACGTTTCAAAGAGGCCTTTGATTTGCTTATCATCGATGAAGTCGATGCCTTTCCTTTTAGAGATAATGACATGCTTTATTTCGCTCTTGAAAATGCTAAAAAAATTAATGGAAACTTGCTCTACTTAACCGCTACATCTACTGACAAATTAGACAAACAGATAAAAAAGCATGAAATTAAACGACTTTTTTTACCACGCCGCTTTCACGGTCATCCTTTGGTCATTCCAATGTTTTTTTGGAAAAAAACATTTTATAAAAAATTCATTGAGCAAAGAAAGACTGGTTTCCCACTTCTAATTTTCGTTGCCGAAATCGACTTTGGTCAAGACTTTGCCAAAAATTTACAAGAAAAATTTCAAAAAGAAAGAATGGCTTTTGTCGCTTCAACAACTAAAAGCAGAAAAACGATTGTCGAAGCTTTTCGTAAGAAACAAGTTTCGATTTTAATTACGACTTCTATTCTTGAACGAGGCGTAACTTTTTCTTCGATTGATGTTTTTGTCATTAATAGCGAACACCCTAATTTCACAAAATCTGCCCTCATTCAAATGGTCGGACGAGTGGGACGAGACTCTAAACGTCCAACAGGATTAGTTAGTTTTTTTCACTCTGGAAAATCTTTAGCCATGTGTCAAGCTCAGAAAGAAATTAAAAAAATGAACCAACTCGGAGGTTTTTAATGCAAACATGTCTGCTTTGTTCCAGAATTATCAAACAAACACTCACTTTTAGTGAATTCTTTTTACTAAAGAATAAGAGAAATTTAATATGCAATAAATGCCAATCACTGTTTAAAAAAATTCCTAACGAACGTTGTCCTCGTTGCTCTAAATCTAACTCTAAAGGTATATGTGCTGACTGTCTCAGGTGGGAAGAAAAAGGAATCATTGTTAATCATCAGGCAATTTTTATTTATAACCAAGAAATGAAGGATTACTTTAGTCTTTACAAATTTATGGGAGATTATCGATTACACGAAGTCTTCGATTCCTATTTTAAAAATTTGTCCAAAAAAATTCCTCTGGTTCCTATTCCGGTTTCTCCTAAAAGATTACAAGAAAGAGGGTTTAACCAAGTAACAGCTTTTCTAAAAGATAGAACTTATCTTGATTTGCTTGAAAAAGAGGATACTGTCAGCCAATCAAGTCTTAATCGCGAGGGACGTTTATCAACTACCAATCCTTTTAAGTTGAAAGAGGGTGAAAAAATACCCAAAAAAATCATTTTGATTGATGATATTTATACAACTGGAACTACTTTTTATCATGCTATAAAAACCTTAAAGAAAGCTAATCCGATTGAAATTACAACTTTCTCACTCTGCCGTTAAGTCTTCACTTAGATCAAATATACCGTCAGTAAATAAAAAAAAGCTTTTCAGCTTTTTATCATTTATTAACTTTTAGTTCCGTCCATTTTATAATATTTAAATCACTAAAACGCTCTTGCCATTTGGCTACCTTATTTTCATAGAGTTCTTGATTATTATCTTTATGATAAATCGGGCGAATCGTTTTTGTAAATATATCATCTAAACCATAAGGAGCAAATATAGTAAACTGATCAGAATTTCCGCTTATTCCGATTGCATGAACAGTAGCAATCCAACGCTCAATAGCATTTTCGGTATTTTCGTATGGAATTTTTTTACTATTTTGCCAAAGGTGCATATAGGCTTCATTGTGGACATCAAAACGATAAGGAAATTTTTCCGACAAAGATTTTTCTAGTTGTTTGTCATTACTGACAGAATCTATAAAAGAAATCTGGTCATCAAAATATACCAAATCGATATCATGAACATTCGTCATTAAATCATTTTTATCAAGATAATTCCAGACGGATTGAAAGACACTCCCTGCAGCCACATACCAATTTGATAACTTCAGTTCTGAAATCTCATCTAAAATCATCATTAAATCTGAGTTTTTTGTCAAGATGTCTAAAAGTTCTTTTTCTCTATTCATAAGTCTCTCCTCAGAGTCAGAAAAACAATGTCCAAATTTTAGGTAAAAATACAAAGAGTCCAACAATAAGAGCAAAGCCAGAAATAACAAGAACTGCCCCTGCAGCCATATCTTTAGCCCGTTTAGCACGCATATAAAATTGATAATCTGAAGCTAAATCAACAACATTTTCAATAGCCGAATTAAAAAGTTCAGCCATGAAAACTAAGAAAATAGAAAGCAAGAGAAATAACCATTCAAATTCTGAAATTTGAAAAATGAAGCCAAAAACAATTGCTAAAACAGCCGCTAGGGCATGTTTGCGCATATTGCGTTCTTCTTTAAAGGCTGTCCAAATTCCTGTAAGTGCAAACTCTAAACTCGAAAGTAAATTTCGATTTTTCCAGCGGGCTCTGTCCTTTTGAACAGGCGTTTTTCCCTTATGAAAATCATTTTTCTTAAAGAGTTTTACATCTTTATCGTGTGAGTCCATAGGCAGTTAAAATCTCCTCTTGCAAAGCAAACATTTCTGACTCTTCTTCTGGCGTGTAATGATCGTAACCATTTATATGCAAAAAACCATGAACTGCTAGCCAACCATACTCACGTTCTATCGAATGACCATAGTCGGCAGCTTGTTCGGCAGCTTTATCAATTGAAATGAACAACTCACCAATAAATGGATCCATTTCTTCTAATAACTCTTCTGGAAGTTCCATATCTTCGTCAAAAAAGAATTCTGACTCATCAGGCTTATATTCTAGTGAGATAACATCTGTTGGACGATCAGTTTCACGATATTGCAAATTCAACTCATGTGATCGCGCATTGTCCACAAAAGTCACAGACATTTCTGTTGATTCTTTTAAATCTAATTTTTTAGCGGCAAACGCTAAAACTTCTTTAGTTTGCTCAATAATCTCACTTGGCACTTGGCCTGTTTCATCAACTAATTCTACGTACATTTTATTCCTTATTTATATTTTATTCCTGACA
>Ga0208186_100038_pt1 | contig 22690 bp, 22 predicted proteins | sample Shrwel1BS1Day23_FD_187537 | JGI IMG/M metagenome (GOLD analysis project Ga0208186, IMG submission 187537) | Subsurface microbial communities from deep shales in Ohio, USA - Utica-3 well 1 S-1-Day23 (SPAdes) (version 2) ... | reverse complement strand
GCTAGGAAGTTAAGTAGTTCTGTGGTAAACTGAGTCATAGGAATAAATCTCTTTCTAGTAATGTTTCGCAACTCTACTATAACGGATTTATTCCTTTTTGTGTTTACACAACTTATTTTACACTACCAAACTTTATGCTATTAACAAGCGGATAGCTTTATTTTTATTATGCTATAGTATATTTGTACTTTCTGAAAGAGTCAGCAATAGTAGCTGGTAAAAATATTGCTCAAATCTGATATAAGTGAAACTTCTAAGCCAAGTCCTGATTCCTAACTCAGTCTTGGACAGAATAAGTGATAATATGCCTTATACAAAAAGAAGATTGATTGATAATATCTGATTTTGACTTTTTGCCAGAAGTTATTTACCGCAGATTTAATTAGAAAGAGAAATATTTTTCCTTTAAGTTTTCAGTAAATAGAAATGTTAATTAAATTTTTTCACGAGAAATAGAAGAACAAAAAACGAACTTTATTTAAAGTTCGTTTTTTGTTCTTCGTTGAAGTGTATGGAAATTATTAAAGTAAGTGATGTTTTTAATGCTTAAAACGTAAAAACTAAATTCAATAAACGAAGCCTAAGTGACACTCAAAACAAATAATAATGACACCAAACAATTTTGACGTCATTATTATTTGTATTTTTGAAAATAGGAATCCCTTTATAGAGGGATTCCTGGCTGTTTTATGCAGTTTAATGATAATTTATCAAGGGGCTTACGTCAAAAAAATAAAAAAAAATCAGCACAGAGGTGTGTGTGATATAATACAACAATCTTAGCGTAATTAATATTACACAAAGTTATAGAGGTGTAAATCACCAAAAGTGTAACCAATATGCTACAAATCGCATGATATCAAAGTGATCTTCCTGATTTAAGCCCGAGCTATAAGGATTGTAATGTAGAATATAATAGGAAAAATAAGAGGATTAGAACAAACGGTTACAAATGTAAAAGATTTACAGATAAAGCCATTCTTTAAGAAAAACTAATCTTTTTTGTAAAGTTGCATTGATACATTACGGAAACCGAAATATACGTAACACATATATAATACTGTATAGTGTACATTATCTTTACGATTATGTCAAGGATTTTTAATTAAAAGTTTTTGAATGTTTTTTATTTCTTCTTGACTATCCTTGATGTCACAGCATAATTTTGGTTTTCTTTCGGAAAAAGATTAGTTTTTCGGAAAGATTCTGAAATTGATGCAGAATGAATACCCTAATAGAATAAAGTTTCATAATTAACGATCATTTTAAAATGAATAGAATATTTAGGTTGTGAGGAGAATATGGTAGAAAATAGTAATTTTTACTTGCGCTTAGAAGAACTTGTTCGCCTATCGCAGAAATCAAATAATCAGATTGAACGAGAACTTGGTTATCCACGAAATGCATTAAACAATTATAAAGGCAGAGGAGAACCTTCGGCCGTTAGATTACTAGAATTAGCAAATTATTTTGAAGTATCTCCAGAATTTCTAATCGGTAAGAGCTTAGATAAAGATGTAAAGTCTATTAAAGAGATATTCGAACGGTTGAACTTAACACAAAGAAAAGAAATATTTGAGTTGAGTTTGGATTGGATACTCTCACTAAAAAGAATTGAATTTTAGGTAGACATTCCGAAGAGTGATTATGAATCTTCTAACATTATATGTGAACGCTTATTTATCTTGAAAGATTGGAGGTAAAAAATATATTTTCTGCCATGTGATCTACATGGCTAATTGTCACAATTATTTAGTGTTTCTATATCTAAAAAAGATTGGAAGACTAAATTAATGCTTTCTAACAATTGGTTAGAAGCAAAGTAGTAAAAAATATTAATGGAGAAATAAAAAAATGAAAAAATTCAAAAAAGCTAGTGCGGTTGCACTATTCTCAACAGCTTTGATTGGTGCAAGTGCAGTGGCCGTTCCTTTGATGAATGCAACATCTATTACTGCGCAAGCCTCAGAAGTAGACGTAACACTGGCTTCTAAAACTAAACTTGACTCATCATACCTTACAGCTATTAATACTACTGGTTCACATACTGGTACACTTACTGTTACAAATAACATTGGTGCTCAAGCAAATATTTTACTTCAAACATTAAAATCTGCTGAAATTAAAATTCCTGCTGAATTAGCAAATAACATCAAATTTGATGAAAATGCTGATGTTTCTGTACAAATGGGAATTAATATCACTAAAATTCCTGTACTTGGAGGTCTCTTCAATAGTCTTGCTACTGGTACAGATAATGCAATCAAAAAACAACTTGCAATTTTGGTAAATAATCCTCAATTCTCAGGAAGTAACTTGGACAAAGTATATGATGCTATCAATGCTTTAGAAACATTCCAAAATATGGATATGTCTAATCAAGTGTCATCTATTACCGTTAAAGATGGTGTTGCAACTGCTAAATTTGACGATGCTACTGCTCGTCATATTGCAAATCAAATTATTAACTTGCTTGATAACCTTCAAAATGCCATCAACATGGTTGACTGGGGTAGCAATACTATTTTAGGAAGTATTGCAAATCAAATTACAAAATTTGTAACACCTGCAATTAACCTTGGTATTGATTCTATTAGAAAAGTTATCAACGGTTCTGCAAACATCTCAAGCATGTTTGGTAATACTGGTGTTTTAACATCTGCTACAATTAAATTCCCAGTAGATTTAGACCTTCCAATGAGTTGGTATGAACAATATGCTCCAAATGGTTTGACAACAAACTTCACTGCAGGTATTGAAAATGCTTCAGGAATTAGTTGGGATATCTTTGCAAATACTAAAGACGCTAACAAAAATGTAGTATTTGCCGACATCGTAGCTCCAGCTACTCCAGTTCTCAGCAATGCTAAAAAATCATCTGTAACTGTAAAAGCAGAAGCTGGTTCAACAGTAACTGTTTATAATGCATCAGGTGCTAAAATTGGTAGTGCTAAAGTTCCAGGAACTGCTGATGGTAAAACACAAGCTTCTGTAAATGTTGATTTCACAGCGCAAAAAGCTAATTCAAAAATCTCAGCAAAAGCAACAGATGCTAGCGGAAATACATCAGCAGCAGCTAACACTACTACTCCAGGGGATACAACTGACCCAACAAATCCTACTAACCCAACAAATCCAGATAAAACTCAAGTAGTTTATCGTTTGTACAACCCAAATACAGGGGAACACTTCTATCCAACATCAACTTATGAACGTGATGAAGATATCAAAGCTGGTTGGAGAAACGAAGGAATCTTAGAAACTGCTCCAACAAGTGGTACAGCAGTATATCGTGTATACAATCCAAACGCTAAAGGTGGAGATCACTACTATACAACAAGCCAATATGAAGCAACAAGTCTTGTTTCTAAAGGTTGGAAATGGGATAATAATGCTAAACCAGTGTTCTACTCTGGTGGAAGCAAAGCGGTATACGTTGCCTATAATCCTAATGCTGCAACAGGAGCCCACAACTACACTATGAGTTCATATGAACAAAATTCATTGCTTAATGCAGGTTGGAAATTTGGTGAAACAGCTTGGTTTGCAGTTAAATAAGCAAATTAATAAATAAACATTTAAATATTCTGTATTCTAAACACAAAAAACAACTATCTTTAATTTATGGTAGTTGTTTTTTTATATAAACTTAAAGCAATGCGTATGCCATACAATATTAATATTGTATCTCGTCAATAGTAGAGATATAATATTAACAGAACAAAATAAATCTTAGTAAGAGAGAGTAGTATGAAACAAGTAAGTTATGATGAAGTCATTGAGCAATTGAGCTTTAAAGAATCAATTCAAGTAATGAAAGATTGTTTTAATGATCATGAAAATGGAACAATCGCTCAAAGAGAGCGAATGGTTGAAATATTACCTGATGGAAAAGATAAAAATGTTTTTGCTTTAATGCCAGCTTACCTTGGTGAAAAACGCTATTTTGGTGCTAAAATTATTACGGCCTTTCCTGATAATCATAGCTTAAATCTTCCTTCTCACGTAGGAGAAGTTATGCTATTTGACTAACAAAATGGTCTTCCAGTTGCGCTTATTAATGCAAATGCGATTACTTGGATTCGGACTGCTGCAGTTTCAGCTCTAGCAACAAATTTTTTGGCAAAAGAAGACTCATCAATCCTTACTCTTCTTGGAACTGGGCAACAGGCCAGCTCACATTTGGAAGCTATTTTATGTGTGCGTCCAATCAAAGTAGTGCGTGTCTATGACCTCAATCAAAAAGCAGCTGCAGCATTTATTGAACGTATGCAGGCGAATCATCCTGAGTTGGAATTTATCAATTCTAACAATCTTAGAGAAGCAGTAGAACATTCAGATATTGTATGTACATTAACACCAAGTAAGGAAGCCTTTTTGGAAGCTGACTTTATTTCGGCAGGGACACATATTAACGCTATTGGAACTTTCACTCCAACTACACGGGAACTTAAGAGTGAGTTGATGGTCAAAGGGAAGGTTTATATTGATGATTATGAAGCAGCTTTAAAAGAGAGCGGAGATTTATTAATTCCAATTGCCGAAGGGCTGATGAAAGAAGAAAATATCGTTGGCTCTTTAGGAGAATTGGTTACAGATAAAGTAGCTGGTCGAGCAAATATTGAAGAAATTACGATATTCGATGCAGTAGGTTTGGCTGTTGAAGATTTATGTTGTGCAGAATATATTTACAAAAAATTAAAATAGGAGATATTTTATGAGTTTGAATTATTATGTCGTTGATGCTTTTGCTGACGAAATTTTTAAAGGGAATCCAGCTGCCGTTTATGTTCTTGATGAGTGGCTGTCAGCAGAAAATATGCAAAAAATCGCGATTGAAAATAATTTATCTGAGACAGCATTTACAGTAAAAAAAGATGATTATTTTGAATTGAGATGGTTTACTCCTGACCGTGAAATTGATCTTTGTGGTCATGCAACATTAGCAACGGCTTTTGTCCTTTTTAATTATTATGGCGAAAGTGGACCGACCTTGCGTTTTACAAGCCAAAGTGGCGATTTATTTGTTACAAAAAATGAAGATGCCTACTATATGGATTTCCCGTCTATCCTACCTAAAAAGGTTGATATTTTACCAGAATATGAAGAAGCTTTGGGAGCAAAAATTAAGGAAGCTTACTTGGCAAGAGATTTATTTTTTGTTTTAGAGGATGAAGCAACGGTTCGTAACTTACGGCCTAATTTCACAGCGGTAGAAAAATTTGAACTAGGAATTGGGGTTATTGTTACTTCTGAGGGGAAAGAAGAAGATTTTGTTTCTCGTACTTTCTTTCCTAAATTAACAATAAATGAAGACCCTGTTTGTGGGTCGGCACATTCTAATCTTATTCCTTATTGGGCTGAAAAATTGGACAAAAAAGTCTTAACGGCCTATCAAGCCTCAGCACGTGGGGGTTATTTGAAATGTGAACTAAAAGAAAATCGCGTAAGCATTGGTGGAAAAGCTGTTCTTTTTGCCAAAGGAGAAATTTTTCTTTGACATTAATAAAAGCCAGACTTAATTTAAGTCTGGCTTTTTGATATCATTATTTTTAAAGAACTATTGATTGTATTTATTATTTTCTTTTTTGATTATTTTTAAACCTTTGTCCAATCGTTCAATAGTATTTGAAGTTAGGGAAATCCGAATGAAAGGGTCAGGTTGGGTTTGAGTGGAAAAGCGGTCCGAATGAAAAACACGAACTCCTTGCTTCAGAAGATGGTTTTCGATTGTATCTTGTTTTTCATGAATAAGTTGATCTTTTAAACGAATAATGCGGTAAAAGGGATAATTATTAGTTGGTCGCTTAGGTTTAAGAGTTTTAAAAATATTATCAAAAAGTTGATTAGCTTCTTTTAATTTATCAAACTTTGTTTCAAGAATCTTTGTTGCTGTTGGTGATTGTATTACTTGAGTAATAATTTCAGCATCTAAACCTGAGGTTTTCACATTAATATTGAATAAGGCTTTTTCAATTGCTGATTTGAAATTTTGTGGGTAAACCAAATAGGCGATTCTTAAACCTGAACTAATATATTTTGTCATACCAGCTAAATAAATGGTTTGATTGGGAAGAAGCTGTTGGAAAGGGGGAAGCACTTTATCTTGAAAATAGGTGGTCATAAAAGAGTGAATATCGTCTTCGATTACGATCAAGCCCATTTCTTTAATGATTTTTGCAAGTTCATGTCGGCGTTCTTCAGAAATCTGAAAACCAATCGGATTATTACAAGAAGGCATTATAAAAATACCTTTTATTTTTTTCTTAAGACATTCGCTTTTTAAAGCAGCTGGAGACATTCCGTCATCATCAAAATCAATTGGAACGATTTCTAAATGATAGAGATGTGCTAATTCGATAAAATTAGAGTAGGTGTAGCGGTCCACCGCGATTCGATCTCCCGGAGCAAACATTGCTGACAATGTAATGGCAAGTCCGTTTTGAACTCCGGAAACAATGGCAACTTGGTTTTTATAAGGAATAACCCCTTGAGTTTCAAGCCATTTTGAGGCAGTTTCAATTTGAAAATTAGAGCCCATTGGGTTCTGATAATCTAATAATTTAATTAAGTCAGGACTGGTAGTGACTGACTGAATAAAAGGGACCACTAAAGAATTACATTCTTCAAATGAACTTACAAGACCAAAATCAATGATATTTTTTTCAACATTATGAGTAGAAATTGTAGCCGAGTGATAAGCATTTGGTGAGACGTAGGTTCCACTTCCAACGTTAGTATATAAGAGGCCTTTTTTTATTGCATATTGATAAGCCTGACCGACAGTAGTAAAATTTAAATCTAAAAAGTCAGCAAGCTCACGCTGTGAAGGTAATTTCGTATCTTGAATAAGTTGATTAGATAAAATATCTTCTTGAAGTAAATCAACCAAAGACTTATAAATAGGACTTTTTAACAAAGTTTTGTCTGGTTGCCAAGATAGTGGATTATTTTTATAGCTATTTACTGACACGTATTATTTTTCCCTCTGTTATTCTATATTAAATATTATAACATATAATAAGTAAATGAAACCGCCTTTTAAAGGGAATCAGCCATAGATTATTTTAGCTAACTACGCTTTTAACTACGTTCAAATAAATTTTATAATGCATTTAAGATATCTCCGAAATTTCTCGCAGTATCTTTTTCTTTATTTTTTGCAAGGTGGTTATAAGTATTCATAGTAATTCCATAATCCGAATGACCAAGTCTATGTTGAATTTATTTTGGATTTAAATCTTTCAAGAGAATAATATCATAATGTTTAAAGGCTGACATAAAAGTCCTTTCATTTTATGTCTTCTTAGACAGATTATAACACACTGATTTGTGTCTACTTTTATAATATAGCTCCATTAGTTATAGAGTCTGAAGATAGAAATGATTTTGAGTGGAGAAGATAATATAACAGCAAATTAATGTAAAGAATAATTTTCAGCAGAAGATAAAATTACAAATATATTAAAAAATAAAAAAGATTTAGGAAAACTAAAACAGTCATTTTTCAATTTTGATTAAACCAATGATAATATGATTTAGATGCTAATATTAAATTGTATGGCATACAATTTAACGTAAAAAAAACGTACTTTAAATGTTACAATATAAATATGAATATGAAATTTAGTAAATATTTTTTATTAGGTACGATTATACTAGGTACGATAAATGTTTCAAACGTCTCATGGTCTATAAAAAAAGTGAATGCTGAAGAGTTATTGGTAAAAAATAATGTACAAACTCAAAGCGGAGTAACAATAGATAAAAGTAATTTTGATAAATACTTTACTATCAATGGTTCAGCAAATTATGATAAGCAATCCGGAGAATTAATTTTAACTCCTGATTCAGTTTGGCAAGCCGGCTCAGCAACCTCAAAAACACAAATTGATATCACTAAAAACTTTTCAATAAGTATGTCTGTTAATTTAGGAACAAAACCACAATCTCAAAGTGGAGGAGATGGTTTAGCAATTGGATTGTATAATGATACTCCTGGGAAAGTTGGTTTTGGTGGGAACGGTTTTGGTATTGGAGGATTAAATCAAGCATTTGGCTTTAAACTTGATACAGTATACAATAATGCAGGAAATTCTGATGTTGCAGCAGATCCTATTGAATTTGAGGATTTATTGCATAAGGATGGTGCATTTGCAGGTTTTATAAAACATGAAAGTAATACGCTTACAACAATAGATGGTTTATCTCAAGAAATAAGTGCTCCTGACGGTAATTACCGTGAGCTGACATTCTCTTACGATGCAAATACTAAAAACATCTCGGTCAATTATGATGGAAAATTCTGGTCGTATAATGTAGGAACAACGTTTTCGAGTGATCATATATCATTAATAATTAGTGCAGGTACAGGGAATTTCAACAATCAACATTCAGTTATCGTTCATAGTTTGGATGCAACGTTGGATAGTGAACCAGTAATGGTAAAGTATATGGATGAAAATCAAGCATCCATTGCACCAGATAAGATGTTAATTGATACTCTAAATGCTCCATACGATGTAACAAGTAATGAATATAAAATCCCAATAACTGGATATGTACTGGATGATACTAAGCTTCCAAACAATGCTACCGGAACATTTACAAATAGTGAACAAACAGTTACCTACATCTATAAAGTTGACCAATCGACGCTTGATGTAAAAGATTCAACCATTTATACAGGAGATAAATGGAAGCCTCAAGATAATTTTGTTTCTGCTACCGATGTTGATGGGAATAAGGTTGATTTCAGTCAGCTAACAGTTGATGATTCTAATGTGGATACAAGCAAAGCTGGTGTTTATGACGTGACTTATACTTATGATGGTGTAAGTAGTGTAGCTAAAATCACAGTTAAAGATAAACAAACTGCAGTAAATGTTCATGACTCAAGTCTTTATGTTGGAGATACTTGGAAATCCGAAGATAACTTTGATTCTGCCTTTGATAAAGATGGGAACAAGGTTGATTTCAGTCAGCTAACAGTTGATGATTCTAAAGTGGATACAAGTAAAGCTGGTGTTTATGACGTGACTTATACTTATGATGGTGTAAGCAGTGTAGCTAAAGTAACAATCAAAAATAAAATGGATAATGGAAATGAGTTTAGTAATGAAAACGATGACCAAAAATTATCTATAAATAAATCTAACAAAAATGAGTTACCAGAGACGGGAGCAGAAAAAGTTCCAATCGGAATCACACTGTTTGGAGTATTATCAATAATTTTATCTCTGGGAATATTTTTAGGAAGATATAAAATAAAAAATAAACGTTGATATAACTTAAAATAAATATAACCTCCAAAAGCTAGGTCAAAGACTAACTTTTGGAGGTTATTTTTATAGCAAAGATATGAAGTTTAAAAAACATGTGAAGCAGTAAGGAAGAATAAAAAACTGTATATCGTAGATACACAGCCCCTTGCCTGACAAAAATATTTAGTTACGTTTTTAACTATGTTTTGAGTATAGCTCATCGACCCTTATTGACAGTCTAAAAGGTAAAAATTTATAAAAGCACTTTTTATTGAAACTTATAGACCTTCAGTGTCATAGGAGTCAATTAACTATTATAACATAGAGAAACATAATCTATAGATGAAAATTATAGGGAGACAATTTTTTTATCAGATGAAATATTCTTAAAACTAGTTGCTGTCTTGAGATATTATTTTTAGTATAATTATTTGAGGAGGATAAAATGCGATTACTTTTAATTGACAATTATGACTCATTCACTTATTTACTTGTACAGTATTTTGAAGAACTGGCATGTGATTTGACAGTTGTAACTGAAAGTGAAAACTTGAGTCAAGTGATTCGAACTTCTCCTGATTTAATTTGCCAGATTTATGATGCAATAATCATTTCACCAGGACCCAAAACGCCTAAAGAAGCGTTATTTAGTCATGAAGTCGTTCAAATTTATGCTGGAAAACTTCCACTATTAGGAATTTGTTTAGGACAGCAAGTGATTGCCGAATGTTTTGGAGGTCAGGTTATTCGAGGTGAAAAACCGATGCATGGTAAAATTTCTCAAATTACTCATAGTGGTCAGGGGATTTTTGCCGGACTTTCTCAAAATTTGAGGGTAGCCCGTTATCATTCATTAGTCGTCAGTCAATTACCTGAGGACTTTATAGTTGATGCTTTGAGTGAAGATGGTGTTATCCAAGCTTTTCATCATCAAAAACTAAATTTATGGGCGTTACAATTTCACCCGGAAAGTTTGATTACTGAACATGGGCATGAAATGTTAAAGAATTTTTTGAAGCAGGTGTAGTCTTTTGAAAGAATTTATTAAAAAAAATGTTGATATCTGGAAAATTTTTCTGAAATATTATCGTTCGGATGAAGAAATTATTTTTTTACATACTAGTCAAGTGAACGAAAATGAGTATTATAGTATTTTAGCTCATAAGCCCTACAAAAAAGTTTCAAAATACCAAGGGGAGCTTTTCGTTGATGGTTTAAAGCGGAATATTAGTTTCCCAGAAGCGGTAGATTTATTGAGAAGTAGTTTGGATGAAAAGCCAAAAGATTGGTCGATAAATCCTGAAATATTAGGATTTGTGAGTTATGAACAAGATCCTGCTTGCTTTGCTGCTTATGATGAACTGTTACTTTTTAATCATAAAACTAACATATTGCATGTTGCACAATTTGGAAAAACTGATGGAGATTATTGGTTGTCGGAAACAATTGATGACGAAACTTTTAATCCTGAAGAATTTAAGGAAAATCAAGGAGCAGCAGCTGTTTTTATTGAACAAAGCCATGATGAATACATAGCTTCTATCAAAAAATTACAAGATTATATGGTTGCTGGAGATATCTATGTTGCTAATTTAACTCAACAATTTGAGATTTGGTCTGATGAAAAACCATTTGATATTTTTAAAAAGACTAAGGAAAAAATTCCGGCTCCTTTTTCCTCTTTTTTACAATATCCTGAATGGAAACTGACTCAAATTTCTAGCTCTGTTGAGCGGTTTGTAACAATTCGTGATGGAGCTTTGGTTTCAAAACCGATAAAAGGAACCATTGCCAGGGGTGAAAATCTGTTAGCTGATGAATTACAAAAGAAAAGACTTTCTGAAAATGAAAAAGAACGGTCTGAATTATTAATGGTGACCGACTTATTACGCAATGATATTGCGCGGATTAGTGAGCCTTTTACTCTGTCAGTTCCTAAATTTGCAGAAATTGAAACTTTTTCACATGTGCATCAACTGGTCACTTCAATTACAAGCAAAGTGAAAAAAGATTTGACCTTTTCAACATTTATGACGGCTCTATTTCCGGGAGGCTCTATCACAGGAACGCCCAAAAAAAGAGCACTTGAAATTATTAAAGAAGTTGAAAAAGGCCCAAGAGGAGCTTATACGGGGATGCAAGGTTGGCTAAATCGTGAGATGAATTTGGATATGAACATTGTAATCCGTACTTTGGTCCATGATGGGGAAACCTATCAACTTGGCGTGGGTGGCGGAATCACTTTTGAAAGTGACCCAGAAGTAGAATTTGAAGAAATTTTACTAAAAGCAAAACCATTTCTTCAACTTTTTGGCATTAAAGAAGTACCAAGTCCCTTGTTTACAACTGGTCTTGTCAAAGATGGAATATTATTAAATATGGAAGGCCATGTTGCAAGATTGCAAAAGCAGTATCATCATCAGCACTTAGAAGAAAAGTTAAAACTTTTTGCTCAAAATGTTACTGACGGCGTTTTACGGGTTAGTACAGATGGGGATGCATTGGCAAGTGAGATTCGTCCCCTACCAAATTCTAATGAACTTTACCGAGTTAAATTGTCATCATTTAATGACAAAGCCAGTCTTTTAGCTAATTTCAAACTTTCAGGTCCTGATTTTCAAAAAGTATTTCGTCAGGAAGTACTTGAAGCTAAAAAAGAAGGTTATCAGGATGTTTTATTTCATATTAATGGTTTTGTCAGCGAATTATCAATAGGTAATTTTCTGGCAAAAAGAGGAGATATTTATGAGACACCAGCTAAAAATGCATTGAAAGGTACTTATTTGGATTGGTTCGGGAAAAATTATTCATTGATTTATAAGGATATTGCCATTTCTGATTTGAAATCTTATGATATTTTTTATATGACTAATGCAGTTAGAGGACTAGTTGAAATTGAAATCGATGGTATTTCTTAATTATAAAGCCTTGGTTTTACTGACCAAGGCTCTTTTTTGCCCATAAATTACTGACAGACTTTGTCAGTAAGTGAATTCTAAAAATTCACTGATAAAAATTATTTAAAATTAATAAATACATCTCAAGTCTGAATTTTTAATCAAAAAATCGAGTTATAATAGAAGATATAAGTGAGAGGAGCGTGAAGATGATTAAAATCTACCAAAAATCAAGTTCAAATCAGTCAGCTGAGCGCGTAACCAGTTGGTTCAAAAAGCGAAATATTCCTTATGTTGTTATCTCTAAATCTTCTTTATGCAAAGAAGATATTGTCAGAGTTTTGGAGCTTTCAAATAAAGGCTTTGATGAAATTATTGTTTCGGAATCAAAAGCACCAAAACTTTATTCAGAATTGAGAAGTTCTTGCGATTTAGACCAAATTTCAACTGAGCAAATGATTCAATTTATTTTGAAAAATCAACAGCTTTTACGTTCACCAATTACATTTGATGACCGACGCTTGCTCATTGGCTACAATAATGAAGATATTCGTACTTTTATTCCTTGGCGCCTTCGTTAATGATTTTGAAGACCTCTTTTGATATAATATTTTTATTGACAAAAGACAGGATATAAAGATGAAAATAGAACTTTTTGAGAGAGAAATTCCCGAATTCAGTAATGAAATGATGACATTAACACAAGTTTTTGCTACATTTAAAAGTGGTGAAGAAGTGCAAATGGCACGTTATAATTTGAAGAATCAGCCAGAAATGTTTCAACTTTATCCGCAAGTGCTACAAATGATGGCCAAAGAAGATGCTTTGCCACTGACACTTGTTGATGGAGAAATTACAATTATTGGTGACTATCCAAGTGTGGAAGATTTGACAGAAATCACTGGTTTGAGTTTTCAAAATATTGCTTGTGGAGAAGGTTGTCAGGATTGTTCTTGTCATCAATAGCATTATTTTTGATAAAAGTTACTGACAGAAATTAACTGTATTTTATAAAATACTAAAGAACTATTTTCACTGACAAATAAAAAAATAAAAAAGACATCAGGCAATTGATGTCTTTTTATGTTCTTTTATTTTCTTAAAAGCCCAGTCATAGTGCGAAGAAAGTGAGGATTGGAAATATTGACCTAAGCTTGTTGTTCCTGTCCAATTAAAATATTTTTTCGTGTAAAGCTCCTCATTTGAAAAACTTTTAATAAGTGTCAAGTCTGAAAAATTTCTTTTTTCAAATCAGTCAGAGAAGTATTTTGATGTTTTATTTGAAACTGGTCATTCATTTCCCCATAATTTTTCCAGTTGTAAGGGTGAGGGAGAAAAGGGATTCTTTCTCCTTTGCTATTTTTTTCGACAAAATTTAATAAAAGTAAGTGCCACTCATACAAATGTGCGATAACATCACGAATATTTTTATCTCTTGCCCAATGTTTTTCCTTTTTCTCAGCTAAATTAAATTCAAAGTGCGCATTTTTTGTTCTTTCGTCTAATTCGTCAATTAAATTCCACAGTTTTTCCCAGTGATTTTGAGAATATGCAAGCAGTTCATCTTTAGATTGCGCTCTGACCATCAAAATTCCTCCTGTTGACTTTTTTATTATATTCTATCATGAATTGTATGCCTTTTCAAAAGTTTGGATACGATATTCAATATGATTTTTGTTATATTTTATAATATGCAATTCCTAAAAATTAAAATTCTGTACTTTGGTAGAGCTTTTTTACTAATTTTCTATTTGAAACTGAACGAATTAAAAATTGTCCAGAGTTCTGGACAAATAAAAGTCAAAAGCATTCTAAAAGTAAGGTAAAATAAGATTGTAAAGTAAGAGCAAGAAAATAAAGTATAGAAAGGACGAACCATGTTTTTAAATACAAACGAAAGACAGGTGATGAGTCTTCTAAATTTTGAAAATTATGTTGCAGCCACAGGTTTAGCAAAACAATTACTTGTATCTGACAAAACGATTAGAAGAATAATAAATAAAATCAACGAGGGTTACCTAGAACATTATGATAATCCATTAATCATTTATCAGGCTGGTAAAGGATTCAAACTCTCAGATTATTTTCGGGATAAAGATATTTATACAGAGTTTATAGAGAACGAACACGAAGAGAATGATTTGTATCGAATTATGTTGACGATTTTATTTAGTCACCCTTATAAAAGGAGAGAAGATGTTTTAGAAAGTGATTATCTATCTGCTAGTGCTAAGACTAGCAAATTGAAGAAAATCAAAGAAAGTTTTAAAGAATATTCCCTTATTTTTAAAGCCGAACAACATTATGTTTGGATTGAGGGTGAAGAAAGTCAAATCAGAAAAGCAATCAATCGATCAATTATGTTGATTAATAAAAATAAAACTTTTAATAAAATTGGCCTTCGTTTATTTTCAGGAGATAGTCAATTTATTGACCGTCAAGTTGAATTAATTGAAGAAGAGCTGCAGCAATATCTCAGTTATCCTTATGATTGGACGGTTAAACTTCATCTGTCAGTTCTTGTAAAACGTGTACGAGAAGGAAATATTACGCGTTCTATCAATAAAATTACTGACAGAGAAGCAGAACTAATGTCCAAAAATGAACTCTTAGCAAATTTATCAATAAAAGTTATCAAAAACTTGTCAAATTACCTTAATTTTTCTTTAGATGAAGTGGAGCAACTTCTATTATTTCAAACCTTGTACGCGATTAATTTAAGTAGGCAAGAAAGCTTGAAAATTGATGAACAATTGGCAGATGAACTAACGAAGTGCTTGATACTCAAGTTTTTTGAAATAAGGGAAGCTGCGACCTTACAGCAAAGTCATAGACTTCATGAAGATTTATACCATCATATCTTACCCATGCTTTCACGATTGCGACTGGGTATCCATATTGAAAATAATTTATTAGATGAAGTTAAATTAAAATATAGTGGCTCTTTTGGAAAATTATCAAAAATAATAGATTCAATCAATCAAGAACTGGCTTTTGAAACTAAGATTGATGATTCTGAAATTGGCTATATTACTCTTTACTTTGAAAAATATTATTTAGAAATTACAACAAACAAAAGAGTTCTATTGGTTTGTTTAACAGGAATTGGAACAAGTGAACTGTTAAAAGTTAGGATTCAGCAAAAAGTTCCCAATTTAAATATTATCGGGACAATGAGCAATCGACAAGCTCGAAAAAGTCAAGATTATATTGCTGGAAACACTGATTTAATCCTGACAACAATTGACACTCCGATTGAAGAAATTGGCAATATTCCAATCATGATTATTAGTCCATTGTTGACTGAAAATGATGTCCAAAAAATAAAGTATATTTTAGAAAAAGGAGGGGAAAAAAATGACAGAAATCGATTTGAAAAAAGTAGTTCATAAAAATTTATTGATTGTTCCGTCAAAATCTAAAAGTAAATCTGAAGTCATTCAAGAACTAGGAAATTTGCTTGTCAGTAAGGGTTATGTTAGCAATGCTCAAGAATTTATCAAGGATGTTTATCTAAGAGAAACCGAGGGAGTGACAGGGATTGGGCAAGGTGTTGCAATCCCGCATGGTAAGTCATTGTCTGTCAAAGACACAACAATTACCGTTGCCGTCTTAGAAAATGATATTGAGTGGGAGACTCTAGATGAGCAACCAGTAAAAGTTGTCATTATGTTCGCTGTTAAGGATACAGATGCTACGACTACACACATCTTATTATTACAGCAAGTCGCTCAATTACTCGCCCATGATGACTTTCTTTATGAGTTAGGAAAAGTAAAAACGGTCGATAACTTGTATCAGTTACTGACAAGAAGCAACTAAGTGCACTAGGCAATTTTGCCTTAAAATATATTTTTATAAAGGAGACCCAAATGGTTTTAGTAACAGGAAAAGAACTACTCGCAGTCGCAAAAGAAAAGAATTTCGCAATTCCAGCCTATAATTGTGGCTCAGGTCCGCTGTTAAATGCGACTTTAAAAGCATGTGAGGAAGATCAAAGCCCTTTTATCATTGCAATTCATCCAGATGAGTTAAGTTTTTTGGAAGATAATTTTGTTGCTTCATGTATTGATGCAGCAAATAAGACCAAATTACCAATTGCTATTCATTTGGACCATGGAGGAAGCTATGAGCAAGTGATTCACTCAATTCAACTCGGAATGACATCTGTCATGATTGATAAATCATTGGCCCCATTTGAAGAAAATATTGCAATTACCAAAAAAGTTGTCGAAGCAGCACACGCTGTAGGGGTCTCGGTCGAAGCAGAACTGGGGACAATTGGAAACACGGGTAACAATGTTGAAGGAGGAAATCAAGAAGGAATCTACACCGCTCCTGAGCAGGCCAAGGAATTTGTTGAGCGCACTGGCTGCGATTCACTAGCGGTAGGAATTGGTACCTCTCATGGTCTTTATCCAAAAGGATTACAACCAAAATTGGCTATTGACGTTTTGGAAGAAATCGTTAAAGAAACTGGAATTCCTTTAGTACTGCATGGTGCATCAAATAATTTAGATTCTGAAATTAAAGCGGCGGTGACACATGGAATAAATAAAGTAAATATTTCATCTGATATTAAAATTGTCTTTGCTGAAAAGTTAAGAGAAGAATTAAATGATGGAAATTCTGAAAAACGAGAACCAAATGTTCTTTTCCCAGAACCTATGAGAGAAACTGAAAAAGTTGTCCATCACAAAAACAAGCTCTTCGGAGCAGTTGATAAAGCCAAATATTATTTCCAATAAATTATTATCAATCTGTCAAATAAAAAAATTCCCTTTGGTAAAATCTATCAAAGGGAAAACTAAAAACGACAAAAGTAAGCGATTACTTATTGAAAGTGAGGATTCTATTATGAAAATCGTTGGAATTGCAGCCTGCACAGCCGGTATTGCCCATACCTATATTGCCAAAGAAAAATTGACTCAATCAGGAATTGACCATGGGCATGAAATTCATATTGAAACACAAGGGTTGGCTGGTGTTCAAAATAAACTTGACCCTAAAGAAATTGCGGAATCGGATGTTGTAATTATCGCAGCTGACATCAAAATAAGTGGTCGTGAACGATTTAAAGGTAAAAAAGTAGTTGAAGTACCAACAAGTTTAGTTGTAAAATCGCCAAATAAGTTAATTGAAAAATTAGAAGAAATAAATCAAGGAGTTTAAAGATGGACGCTTTAAAAACACTAGGTTTTAAAAGGCATTTAATGACAGCCATTTCCTTTTTTCTACCTGTTATTTGTGCAGCTGGTTTTCTATTGGCCATTGGTAATATCATGGGAGGCGAAAGCATTAATGATTTTTCAAAGGCCTTTACTTTTGCTGATACCATGTCAACGATGGGAGGATATGGTCTTGGCTTTCTACCCATGATTGTCTCAACAGCAATTGCCTATTCAATTGCTGATAAGCCAGGGATTGCTCCTGGTTTGATTGTCGGTTTTGTTGCTCACGGAATCAATACAGGTTTCATTGGAGGGATTGCTTCAGGTTTTGTGGTCGGGATCATTACCTTACTTTTTTACCAAAATGTCAAAGTACCAAAATGGATGGAAGGCTTGATGCCTACACTAATTGTACCTTTTGTTTCCTCTTTTCTTGGCGGAATGGTTATGTATTATATTCTTGGAATGCCAATCAATTACTTGGTCAAAATTTTAACAAGTTATTTGATGAATCTTGATTCTTCACAACTCTTAATTTACGGTTTAATTATTGGCGTACTATCATCTATTGATTACGGTGGTCCAATCAATAAAACAGTATTTGCCGTCGTCTTTACCATGTTTTCTGAAGGAATTTATGGTCCTCTCACCGTGCTGATAGGTGCTTCAATGATTACGCCATTTGGCTATGGATTTACTTTAATTCTTCAAAAAATATTCAAAAAGAATGTTTTTGACAAACAAGATATTGAAACTTTAAAATCGGCTATACCTATGGGATTTTGTCAAATTACTGAAGGTTGTTTTCCGATTGTATTCAAAAATTGGTTGAAAAATATGATTGCAACAGGGATTGGTGGTGGAGTCTTTGGAGCATTATCCATGTTTTGGGGATGTGATAGCCACATTCCTGCTTCGGGAATGTTTGCGGTCCCAACCATGACGGGAAATCATGGCCTACTTTTTATTCTTGCCCTTGTCATCGGTTCTGTCGTTCAAGCTCTTACTTTTATTATTATCATGAAACCAGTTAATCCGAATGAAATGGTTGAAATTGAAGAGAAAGAAGAAGAGGAAATTGATTTTAAAGACCTCAAAATTTTTTAAGGAGAAAAGATGAAATACGAAGAAAGTGTTAGAAAAGCTTTTCAAGATTCAAACATAGCTTTTACAAGAGAAGAACTAGATAATATAGAATACGCCGATTTTGGTTTAAATAATATTAAAGAAGAAGGCTTAAATCTGATTATCTATATTAATAATGACCGTTATTGCGCCAAGGAAGTGGTTCTTTTGGCAGGACAAACTTGTCCTGAACATCAACATCCACGTCGTGGAAGAAATCAAGAGATAGAAGGAAAAGAAGAAACTTTCCGTGTCCGAAAAGGACTGGTCTATCTTTATGTGACAGGAGCACAAAATGTAGATGAAATCAGTGCCGAACTTCCAGAAAAAAATAAAGAATGGTACAGCGCAAGGCATGAAATCATTCTTAAAGAAGGAGAACAATTTACGATTGCTCCAAATACGCTCCACTGGTTTCAAGCTGGTGAGGATGGGGCAATTATCTCTGAGTTTTCTTCGCCAAGTGATGATTCATCAGATATTTTCACTAATCCTCAGATTACCCGCTAAAGAAAATAAACTAGGACAAGGTCCTAGTTTTTATTTCAAACTAATCTCTTTAGGCCAAAATCGGTGCAGTTCAGGCCGATTTTAAAAATAATAGATAATTAAATAGATTTTCTGTGGTGTAATATTTTTAATATTGTATTATTGTATCGTAATTAATTGACGCCATACTGTTTTTGATTTATAATTAAGTTTGGAAGAGGTGAGAAAATTAAAATTACATTTAAAACTTTAGATGGTCGCACATTGAACAAAGAATTTATTGATGCCAATGATTTTGTCCGCCAACAAAATCTTGAAATTCCGGCAATTGATGATTCCGCAAAAGTAGTTGAAGTTATTATCGATGAAAAACCTTACGAATTTGTAGGTAATATTGCTGATTTGTATTTCAAATTGAGCAAATAATCTATTTACAAAATTACTGATGAAACAAATAGACCTTCTCAATCTAACCTTGAGAAGGTCTTATGATAGTTGATGAGAAAGAAAATGTAGTCAGGAGGAAAAAATGAAAACTTTTACTTATGGAGAAGATAATTTACAAGCCCTTGACCTCTATGAACCAGAAGAATGGAATAGCAAAACGCTGATGTTGATTCATGGTGGGGGCTGGTGGCAAGGAGATAAGGGCAAAGAAAAAGAGGTGGCCTACCGACTAACTGTGGAAGGTTATCAGGTTGCAGCCGTGAATTACCGGCTGGCCTTACAATCTAAAAATCTTTTTCCTACTCAAAATGAAGATGTTGAAACTGCCTACACTTGGCTTATTAAAAATATCCCAGCCTTCCAAGAAGATAATATCGCTTTTATCGGAGGGTCTACCGGTGGACATTTAGCTAGTTTTTTGGGATTGACAAAAGGTCGACCATTTGTCAGCCTATCAGGACTTTTAGACTTAAAAGGATTTTATGAAAATCATGAGAAAACGATTCCTAAGCAATTAATCATTGACCCGAAATTACCAAGTCAGAAGATTGACCAAGAGGGGGCTAATAATGCTTACTATAAGTGGATCATCGAAAATTTATTGGATTCGATAAATGACGATAATTTGGAAAAGGCCTCTATTTTTTCTAAAGTCACCGAAAAAAGTGGTCCTGGACTTCTTTGTAACTCAATGAATGAGATTGTTCCTGCTTATGAACATCAAAGGTTAGCAGAACTACTACGACATCAACAAATTCCAGTGGAAACCTGTCTTCTTAGTGGCTCACGTCATGGTGAAGCATATATTGATGACGTTTGGCCTAATATTTTGAACTTCTTGACACGTTATATCTAATCGTGCAAATGACCATTTTCCTCATAAAAAAACAACCAATGCTGGCATTGGTTGTTTTTTTTATTTATTTGATTTACTTAGTATGAGTTTTCATCTCGTCAATAAGTTCTAAAATCTCATCAGTATGAAAATTATTTGACTTGTAGAGGGCATAAATACTATTTTTTACACCTGTATAGCTGTATTGATAATCTTTTTCAAAATATTTAAGAAACCGTGCAGAAATGAAAGTTGCACTATTTTTATTGATGTCAATATTTGAGATTGCATCTTGTGTAGATTCAACAGCAGTATAAGGCAAATTGGAAAACAAGGGATTATTTTTCTCTAAAATGTTGTAAACATCCATTTTACTTTTACTGACGATAAGTGAAGTGAGATTGCTTTCTATCGGCTTTTTACTGACAGAAATAATCTCATCATCAAAAATTTTTTTGACCAAAATATCAGCTGACAGGATTGGCCGACTAGAAGTACTGATAAGTGCTAAATCACAATAACCATTTTTTAATTCTGTCAGAGCATTGAAAGAAGAAGTACTCTTGATAATCAGCTGACCAAAATGAGTTGCATCATTTTCCTGCTCAAAAATTTACGGAATCACAAAATGTGTCATTAAAAAATTTCCTGAAACTCGAAGGACAGCAGAATTCTTTAAGAGCGATTCCGCTGAAATTATGGAACTCTCAAAGAAAGAACGAATAATCTCATACAGTTGAAGACCTAGAGCTGTTAGCTGAATTCCCTGACCATTTTTTTCAATCAGATGAACTCCATAGGCGGACTCAAGCTTTTTAATTTGACTACTGACAGCTGGTTGACTGATATAAAGAGCTTCCGCCGCTTTGGATACTGATTGAAATTTGGCGACATGATAAAAAATTTCTAATTGATGTGTATTCATTGGATTCCTATTTCTGGCTCTCAGGTGTGATTAGTAAATGAACATCTCCTCTTTATAAGTCAATTTCTCATGAATAGAGGGATATATTTGAAAAAAAGATTATAATTCAATAATTCTGATAGTCCTATATTTTTGAAAATTATTTTTTTAATTGTGAATATTTCAGAAGTCAAAGATGAGCTACTTGTAAATCTTAAAGTCTATATCTTCACCTATTTTCTGTCAGTAAATTTTGAATAAGAAGCTGACAGATGATTGAGAATTTATAAACGATTGACGTATTTTTCACCAATTTCATCGGCGTATAATTCCATTACTTTACTCCAGAAAGTGCCAGTTTTATCGCCAGATTCATCAAAATATTGCCTCATTTTTTTTATTTGATTTTCATTCATACGTTTATCTAACATGGCGCCCTGTTCAGTCAGATAAAGCTGCTTGATTCTCTTATCATTTTCATTTGATTTGACATAAACTAATTCTTTTTCTTTAAGTTCATTCATCGGACCATTCAAAGCCTGCTTAGAAATATCAAGAACTTCAAGTAATTCATTAACAGTTAAACCAGGAAGTCTGCCGATAAAAAAGATAATTCGCCGATGAACCTGACGAATTCCGTAAGAAAGTACAAGGTCATCCTCTTGTTTTATAAATGCTCGGTATCCGAAGTAAAATAAAGCTAAATCTCTAGTAAAATTTAAGTCATCATCTATTTCTTGGTTTTCTTTAGTCATGGCTAACTCCTTTTATTAATATATTATACTTTATAATTTAAATAAGTCAATATCGTTGACTTATTTAAAAGAAAGAGTTATTCTTTAAATGTCAAGTTAGTTGACTAAATCAAATATAAAATATGGAGGAATGTGATGTATACAGTAGGAGATTACCTGTTAGACCGATTACACGAGTTGGGAATTGAAGAAATTTTTGGAGTTCCTGGTGACTATAACTTACAATTTTTAGATCAAATTATTTCACGCGAAGATATGAAATGGATTGGAAATGCTAATGAATTAAATGCTTCTTATATGGCTGATGGTTATGCTCGTACTAAAAAAGCTGCCGCATTTCTCACCACATTTGGAGTCGGCGAATTGAGTGCAATCAATGGACTGGCAGGAAGTTATGCCGAAAATTTACCAGTAGTAGAAATTGTTGGTTCACCAACTTCAAAAGTTCAAAATGACGGAAAATTTGTCCATCATACACTAGCAGATGGTGATTTTAAACACTTTATGAAGATGCATGAACCTGTTACAGCAGCGCGGACTTTACTGACAGCAGAAAATGCCACATTTGAAATTGACCGAGTACTTTCTCAATTACTAAAAGAAAGAAAACCAGTCTATATTAACTTACCAGTCGATGTTGCTGCAGCAAAAACAGAGAAGCCTGCATTACCTTTAGATGTCAAGGGCCATCTAAAAATGTTGGTTTTGGGTCATTGAAAATGTAGGAAATGGGCCACCCAAATTGTTGGTTTTGGGCCCATCACTTTATTTACTTTTTGGGGTTTTGGTTTTCTTCTCACTATA
>Ga0208186_100036_pt1 | contig 23011 bp, 18 predicted proteins | sample Shrwel1BS1Day23_FD_187537 | JGI IMG/M metagenome (GOLD analysis project Ga0208186, IMG submission 187537) | Subsurface microbial communities from deep shales in Ohio, USA - Utica-3 well 1 S-1-Day23 (SPAdes) (version 2) ... | reverse complement strand
CATGAAGAATAACAAAGTTTGCAATTCTTTAGTTAAATCAATAGATTGGACAACAACATCTGAAGGGACTTTCAAGCGAATAGGTGCAAAGTTAAGAAAGCCTTTGATTCCTGCTTTAACAAGGGTATCAACCACTTCCTGAGCGTTTTCCTTACGAACAGATAGAATGGCTGTTTTTATGTCTGATTTCTTAACATTCTTTTCTAAATCAGAAATATTATAAATTGGAATGCCATCATCTGTTTGAGTCCCAACTAGTGGATTTCCAGAAATATCGTAGGCCTGAGTAATTCTCATTTTATTTCTGTCTTGAAATTGATAATGAAGAAGCGCACGTCCAAGGTTTCCGACCCCAATCAATGCGATATGAGTTTCTTGATCTTGTCCAAGAAGTTCTCCAAAGAAATCACGAAGAACTTTTGTTTCATATCCGTAGCCTCGTCGTCCTAATTCGCCAAAGAGAGAAAAATCACGACGAATTGTGGCAGCATCTACCCCAATTTTTTCAGAAATAAGTTGTGAATTTGTGCGTGTCACATTCTCTTCGACTAGACTTTTGAAAAGTCGATAGTATTGTGGCAACCTTTTTGCAGTTGCTTTTGGTAAGCTTTTGCTTGGTTTATGGTCAGTCATTGTTATACCTCAAAAATGTAATTCATATTTATTAAAACTAATCATGATTAGTTTCTTTGTGATAATTTTATCAAAAATTTGTGAAATTATCAAACAAAAGGAATGAAGAAGAGGACTAAAATGAGTAAAAAATAAAAATTCTTAAAAAAAATTAATTTTACTCTTTTAATTGTGGCGCTTTCATGGTAGAATAGAATTATGAAAAATAGATAGGGAGAAAATATGATTAAAATTTATCTTAGTGGTTCATGCTCGTCTTGTAGAAAAGCTAAAAAATGGTTGAGAAAACGGCACATTGAATTTGAAGAAATTAATTTAACTAAAGATATCATGGAGAAAGATGATTTAATCAAGATTTTGTCTCTCACAGAAAATGGGTTGGAAGATGTCATTGCTACCCGAGGAAAAACTTACTCTGGTTTAAACCATAATTTTGATGAATTGGGCTTAGAGGAGGCCTATAGGTTGATTCAAGAAAATCCTCGTCTTCTAAAACGTCCATTAATTTTTGATGAGCAAAGATTATTGATTGGTTTCAATGAAGACGGAATCAGAGCATTTATCCCACCTGAAGTTCGTAGAGTAGAATTAAGAGAAAGATTAATCTTAATTTAATAATATTTTTAAAAAACTTATCAAATTTGATAGGTTTTTTTATGACACTATTTGAGAAAACTACAAAATATATCGTTTAAATGCTATAATAGAAGGACTGCTTTTTCTATGAAATATAAGAAAAAAATCAGGGATAAAAAGGTTTAAGATTTAACGAAGAGGATTAATAATAATGATTTTATTGCAAGGAAATGGAATCGCACGAACTTTTGGTGGCGATGTCTTATTTGAAAACATTAGTTTCAGCCTACAAGACCAATCAAGAATAGCTTTAGTTGGACGAAACGGTGCTGGTAAATCAACTTTGCTTAAAATTATTGCTGGGGTTGAAGAAGCAAGTCGTGGAACCATTTCAAAAACAAAAGACTTAAGCATGAATTATTTGGCTCAGGATACTGGCTTAAATTCGCAAAGGACAATTTTTGCCGAAATGTTGTCTGTTTTTGACCAGCTTCGTCAAATGGAAAAGCAATTGCGTCAAATGGAACTGCAAATGGGAGAACTTGGCGCTGATGAATTGACGCTTTTAATGAAGCGCTATGATTCATTGTCAGAAGAATTTCGCATGAAAAACGGCTTTACTTATGAGTCTGAAATTAAGTCAGTTTTAAATGGTTTTCGTTTTGATGAGTCGATGTGGGAACGTGAAATTTCAAGTTTATCAGGTGGACAAAAAACGCGTTTAGCCCTAGCGAAAATGCTTTTAGAAAAACCACAGCTGTTGATTTTGGACGAACCAACTAACCACTTGGATATTGAAACTTTAGCTTGGCTTGAAAATTATCTTAAAAATTATGATGGTAGTTTACTGATTGTCAGCCATGACCGTTACTTTTTGGATAAGGTAGTCAATGAAGTTTTAGAGTTATCAAGAGGCGAGTTGACTCGTTTTTCTGGTAATTACTCACGTTATGTCGAACAAAGGGAGCAAAAACTTCTATTAGAACTTAAAAACTTTGAAAAGCAACAAAAAGAAATTGCAAAATTAGAAGACTATGTTGCCAAAAATCTAGTGCGTGCTTCAACAACCAAAATGGCACAATCGCGTCGCAAAAAATTAGAAAAAATGGATCGACTGGATGCACCAACGAGCGATGACAAATCAGCTCATGTTACTTTCACCCCGGAAAAAACCTCAGGAAATGTTGTCCTGACCGTGTCAGAGGCTACGGTAGGCTATTCAGACAATCGTCTATCTGGACCAATCAATATTGATGAACGCAAAGGGGAGTCTTTGGCTATTGTTGGGCCAAACGGTGTGGGTAAAACGACCTTAATCAAATCCATTGTCGGTCAAATCCCTTTTTTGGCTGGTCAAGCAAAACTGGGTGCCAATGTTACCTTGGGATATTATGATCAAGAACAAGGGCGCTTGACGACTTCAAATACCGTTTTGGACGAATTGTGGAATGAACATCGCCTGCTTAATGAAGTGGAAATTCGCAACATGTTAGGAGCCTTTCTTTTTAGCGGTGATGATGTCAAGAAAACAGTGGGAATGCTCTCTGGTGGGGAAAAAGCGCGTCTTTTACTCGCAAAATTAGCAATGAATCATGATAATTTCTTAGTCTTAGATGAACCTACGAACCATTTGGATATTGACTCACGGGAAGTTTTAGAAAATGCTTTAATTGATTTTCCTGGAACAATCTTGTTTGTTTCCCATGACCGTTACTTTATTAATCGTGTAGCGACAAAAGTTTTAGAAATCGCTCCAGAGGGAAGTACAGAATTTTTGGGCGATTACGACTATTATGTTGAGAAAAAAGAAGAACAGTTGGCCCAGACTGATGAATCAGACAATGGGGGACTTGTAGAAAGTCTTGCTCAACAAGATTTTACGGCTCAGAAAGAAGCCCAAAAAAATCGTCGAAAAGTGGAGCGAGAAATTACTTCTTGTGAGGAAAAACTAGCAGAGTTAGAAATAAAAATTGAAACACTTATGCTTCAAATGCAAGAAAATACTTCTGATTTTGTGAAATTAGGTGAATTACAAGCCGAAATTGACCTGCTTAATGATGAAAAAGACGAGACAGAGATGACTCTTTTAGAAGCAATGGAAGAATTAGAAAGTTTGTAAGCATAATAGAATATTGAGGAAAAGAATAGTGTTTCTATTCTTTTTTTCTAGGCTAAAAAAGAAATTTTGAAAAAACTAAGACTTGCAAATCTCTCTTAAGTTTGTTAAACTAATAAGCAATGTAACTTTTAAACTAGTCCAGAGAGGCTAGCAAGGTTGAAATCAGGAAAAACTAATTTTATTTTTACTGACGGGATTTTCTGTCAGTAAAAATGAACTTGTTTTGATACTTTTTACACTTGCTAAGTCTCTTGGTAAGTGTTTTTTATTGCTATCAACTACAACGACTGTGACGTTTGTCATTCATGCTCGAATGGTATTCTGTCAGTTCAATGCGACCAAAGGGAGTTATTGAATCGGTAGCTAAATGAACAATCAGCTTTGCTGATAGTTCTGTCAGTTCAATACGACCAAAGGAAGTCATTGAATCGGTAGCTAAATGAATAATCAGCTTTGCTGATAGTTCTGTCAGTAAACTATAAAGGAGAAATCATGCCAATATCAAAAGCCATTGCTGCAGATTTATTAGAAATTAAGGCGGTCAGTCTTTCACCAAGCCAACCTTTTACTTGGGCCTCAGGAATTAAATCACCAATTTATACTGATAATCGAGTGACATTAGCCTATCCAGAAGTTCGTAGTCAAATCGAAGGAGCTTTTGCGGAATTGATTAAAACGGAATTTCCAGAAGTTGAAGTGATTGCTGGAACTGCGACAGCCGGTATTCCCCATGGAGCGATTATTGCTGACTATCTCAAATTACCATTTGCTTATATCCGTAGTAAACCAAAAGACCATGGGGCTGGTAATCAAGTTGAAGGTCGTGTGGCTAAAGGGCAAAAAATGGTTGTAGTTGAAGATTTGATTTCCACTGGAGGTTCTGTCTTAGAAGCGGTCGCGGCCGCAGAACGTGAAGGCGCTGATGTCCTTGGTGTGGTTGCCATTTTCACTTATGAATTAGAAAAAGCGAACAGTAAATTTGCTGACGCCGATGTCAAATTGGCGACACTGACAAATTATTCTGAGTTGATTGAAATTGCTAAAGAAACAGGATATGTCACCAAAGAAGAACTAGAGTTACTCAAAAAATTCAAAGAAAATCAAGAAACTTGGCAAGCATAATTTACTGATAGAAGTTAAAAAATCTTTGTCAGCGAAGTTGATTGTTTGCTGATAAATATTACTTAGGTACAAAGCTGTCAGCTTGATTTAACTCACAGAAATTATTGAATTGGCAAATGACAGGATTTGTCAGTAAAATCGAAAGGTGAAAATGACTTTATTAATCAAAAATGGTCGTCTGATTGACCCTAAATCAAATCGTGATGAAATTTTAGATATTTTAATTGAAGAGAATAAAATAGCTAAAATTGGCACAAACTTATCAGAAGAAAATACTGAAATCATTGACGCAAGCGGTCTAGTGATTGCTCCTGGATTGATTGACGTTCATGTTCATTTTCGTGAACCAGGACAGACCCATAAAGAAACGATTCATAGTGGCGCAAAATCAGCGGCGGCGGGCGGTTTTACAACGGTTGTCATGATGGCCAATACGAAACCTATTTTATCTACGCCAAAAGTACTGACAGAGACTTTAGCAATTGCCAAAAAAGAAGCAATTAAGATTAAAGCAGTTGCATCAATTACGCAAGATTTTGATGGGGAAAACTTGACAGATTTTGCTGAACTCATCAAAGCAGGGGCAATTGGTTTTTCTGACGATGGTATACCGTTGACAGACGCTGGAGTCTTGCGGGAAGCCTTACAGAAATCCAAACTAACAGATAGTTTGCTTTCGATTCATGAAGAAGACCCAAATCTAATCGGGACACTTGGAGTTAATGATGGAGAAGTGGCTCATAAATGTGGCTTCACAGGAGCGCCGACCGTTTCAGAATACAGTATGATGGCGCGTGATACTATGATTGCTTATGAAACAGGCGCACGCTTGCACTTACAGCATCTGTCTGCAGGAGAATCTGTCGAAGTGGTTCGATTTGCTAAAAATTTGGGCGCGAAAATTACAGCAGAAGTGACACCACAACATTTTTCGATTACAGAACAGATGATTTTCGAGCAAGGGACAAATGCGAAACTCAATCCTCCATTGCGTAGAGATGCAGATATCAGTAAAATTATTGCGGGCTTAAAAGATGGGACAATTGATGTGATTGCGACTGACCATGCCCCTCATACTCATGAAGAAAAAAATGTCAGCATTGATAAAGCCCCATCAGGAATGATTGGCTTAGAAACTTCATTGCAACTTGGTTTGACGAATTTGGTTGCCAAAGGTCATTTGACTTTGCTCGAATTACTGACAAAAATGACCCTCAATCCAGCTAAATTATATGATTTTGATGCAGGTTACCTTGCAGAAGCTGGTCCGGCTGACCTTGTGATATTTGATGCCGAAAATACCTATCAAGTTGGTGAAACTTTTGATTCCAAAGCGACCAACTCACCGTTTATCTATCAAAAAGTTCAAGGACAAATTAAATATACAATTTGTGACGGAAATATAGTTTACCAAGCAAAATAAAAGCGCTAAGCGCTTTTTTTGTTATTTTAATGAAAAAAAGATGATTGAAGTTTTTAGAATTGAAATTTGGCTTTTAAGACATTTTGAGGTTGTAAGGCTTTCTTATTTCAACTAAAATTTCTCATTGTAAACTTTATACATTGCTTTTTAAAGCAGTAATGGTAAGGATAGAAAGAAATGTAGTTTTAAAATTAAAAATTCAGAAATAAATCGAATGTGTTATAATTGTATCAAAAAAATGATATAAGGATTATTCTATGGATAAAAAAAATAAGCATTTAAATTATGAGGATAGACGAAAAATTGAAAAATTATTCAATTCAAACGTCACAATCACAGAGATTGCTAAAGAAATCTCACATAGTCGTGTTGCCATAACAAATGAAGTAAGACGTGGTTTGAAAAAAATGAGAACTTCTAAAGGTAATATTGTGGAGCGTTATTATGCAGAATATGCTCAACAACTTTATGAGTCAACACAGAGCAACAAAGAGAAGAAGCCTCGATTTTCAGAGACCATTAAAAGTAAAGTCAAAGAAAAACATCAACAAGGTGATTCCGACAAAGTGATTGTTGTAGATATCCAAGAAGAATTTGGAACCCTTGCACCGGCTGAATCGACTATCAGAAGATGGCTTAAAGCTTTTAGAGATGGACAAACGTCTACTATTGATAGAAGCTACTCACGTCTTGGTGATGAGGCCTATTTCAATGATGACCTTGATAAAGCGACCAAGTATTATGAAAAAGGGGTTCAATTAGGCGATACTTATGCAATGACTGCCTTAGCTGATTTTTATCAAAATGGAAAAATAGTTCCACAAGATTGGAGAAAAGCCTATAATCTTTATGAAAAAGCTGCCAGCCTAGGCGATACAAAAGCTATGTATATGTTAAGTATCTATTTGGATAATGGTTTAGGCTGCGAAGCTGACTCAAATCAAGCAACTTTTAATTTAATTAAGGCTGCGAATGCAGGTAATTCCACTGGAATGGTGATTTTAGCTTCCAGCCTTGAACACGGGAGCAATCTAATAAAAGACCTCCGTAAGGCAGTCTATTGGTATCGCAGAGCCGAAGAAGCAGGAAACGTTTATGCCAAAAAATGGTTGGAAAATCATCAAGAAGAGGTCATAAAACATCTTCAAGATGGAGTAGGATTCACAGATGAAGAATACCTCAGTTACACCTGGTCCAAAGCCCATGAAGAATTTGGACATCTTGATAAAGAAATAACAGACAAAGAACTGCAAGATTTGAGAGATTCAGGTGTCATTTCAGAAATTTCCTCACAAAAGCCTAAAAAGAAGAAAAAGGATTCTTAAGAATCCTTTTTTTAAGCATCAAAATTTCTCATTAAAAATCTAGTAAAGGCAAGTGATGACAGAGAAATGTAAAGTTTGCTAAGAGAAAAAAAGTGATTTCATCTAAGAGAAGAAAAGAGTATATTAAAAATGTAAATTGAAAATACCATAAGTAAAATTTCTACAAAGGAGTAAAAACATGGGTAAATATCAATCAAGTCATGAAGAAAAACAAAGAGGTTTTCGCACATGGAAATCAGGTAAAAGTTGGCTCTATGCGGCGAGCATACTTGTTGCATTAGCAGGTGTTGTGGGAGTGACTGGGGCATCTGTCAAGGCGGATAGCACACCAGCACCAGTTACCACAAGCCCTGTCAGTACGGTAACGCCATTCACCACAGCCCCATCTGCAAGTCCCGCGGTAACAGCGAGTACGCCCACGACCGATACGGACAAAGGGAATGTGACAAACAACACGCCGACCGCAGATACATCTGCAAGTCCCGAAGTAACAGTGAGCACACCTACGGCTGATACGGACAAAGCGAGTACAACTCAACAACATGTTACAATGGCGACACCCCTACAACACAAGCTTCTACGGGCAACTACTCCTGAGACATCAGCCGATGCTCCAAGCGCATCAAGCAATTTATCAACCATCTATCAAGCGACAGCCAATATTACTGGTGCCGTATCGGGGACAAATTTAGTCATCAGTCTCTCATCAGATGATGGGGGAATAAATGAGCCATTAACCTTTACAGATAGTAAGTCAGGGGACTACTCTATCACACTCGCAAAAAATAACTCTAGCGAAGTTAGCAACACCACTGACATTATTTGGAAAGATAACAAAACAGGCGTCACAGGAACGGCGACAGCTGCCACTGACTATCAAACAAACGCTGTAAACATAGTGACAATGAGGGATGGTGCACCAGCTGCTTTGTCTTATAAAGACCAAACAAATCTAGATGTTTGCGATTTTTATTATACAATTGGAGATAAGTTTGATGCTAGTAAAGGTTTTGGGGGAGGGACGGATGCGTCAGGAAACCCTATTGATTTTTCAAGTGTAAAAGTTGATACTAGTAAGGTTGATTTGAAAACTGTAGGGACTTATCCTGTCAGCTACTCAGTTGTTGACAATACGACTGAAAAAACGCAAACCCTAGTCGCCAATGTCATTGTGAGAAGTGATCCAACTTTAATTAATTTGACTGGTAATAACGTAAATACTAATAATAACGTAAATATTAATCAAGGTGCAACTTTTGATGCTAGTCAATATCTCGCTTATGTTAGGAATCTGTCCGGAGACTCAGTTGATTTCAGTCAAGTAACCGTTGATACAAGTCATCTCAACACCGCCAAGGCGGGGGTTTATCCTGTTTATTATAGTCTTCCAGATTCATTGATTACTGGTGGAAAATATACAGCGGTTTTAAATGTTACAGTGGGTTCACCTTTAACTGGGGATGCGAGTACATTTGGTGTAGGTGGTGCTACTGTAACAGAGGGAGATACGAACTGGGCAGAGGAAGGCTCTGAAAAACTACTAGGGAGTTTCTGGGATAGTACGGGAGTAAGTTCAGCTACGGGTGTAAATTCATCTGGAACAAAAATCATATTGAGTGGACAAAATGATAAGTCTACAGCAACTTATGATAGTAAAGCCGTAGATGTTAATATATTAGGCACATACCAAGTTCCGATTACAGTCATTGACCCAATTGGAAATAGTCAAACCATGTATGCAACTGTTGTTGTCAAGCCTCATGATCTATTGGATGGGGTATGGCCGGATCAAAGTATTCAAGTGTCTGTACCTATTGGTTCAAATTATAATCCAATGTACGGCTATCCTATTTATGATGATTCAGAACAACAATATACCGCAGTAACAAATGTTAATACTAATCAAGAAGGATACTATCAAACTGTTTATGCGATAACGAACAATAGTACTGGTACTGACAGTAATTACAAGATAACAGCTAATGTTCGTGTTTATGATGATAATACAGATGGAGTTACAGAACAAACAGCAATTAATGCTCCAATGTCAAGTACAGGAACTGTAGGTCAACAATGGGTAGTAACGGATTATGGAGGTAATATGAATAGCATATCTGTAACTCCCTCTTATCCTGGAGAAAGTTTATCTGGATTTCTTTCGAAATATTTAACAGTTTCGCTTACGTCTAAACCAGAGGGAAGTAAGGCAATTGCGGGAATACAGGCAGCGTATGGAGATTCAAATTATGGTGTTATGGGCTGTTTCTTTACTCCTGATGCATCAGGAAGTTATACAATGACTTATATCTATACAGATCCAGTTAGTCAAAAAAAGGTTTCTGCTTCAACTGTGGTTACAGTTCCTTCAACTACAACTGGTAGTATTGACAACATGAGTATCTCAACAAATGACGTGACTGTTAATCAAGGAAAAGGTTTAGATTTTAGTAATATCGTTAATAGTTTTGTTGGTGCAGATGGAAAAACAGTATCAGGAAAAGATGCTTGGATTTGGACGGGAGATGATAAAGGAAATATTGTAACTGGTGATTCTGAGAATAAAGTTTGGAATTTAACTTCTTGGGATCCACATGCGGGTGCAGGTGTTGAAGACATCATTATTGATAGTTCGGCAGTTGACACAGATAAAGCAGGAACTTATCAAATTAAGTACACTGCGAGCTATGATGGCTCATCAAAAGTATTAGGCACATCAACCGTGACGGTTGTCGCACGCGACAGTCAAGCCACGCTTGAAGCTCCAAAAACAGCGACGACGGCGGTAAATCAACCATACGATTTGACGACAGGACTTATGGCTACAGATTCTACAGGAAAAACAATCAACTTAACTTCTGGTGTGAGTGTGGCGGTTAATGGGAAAGTGATATCGGGCACGAGCTATACTCCAAATACTTCTGGGACTTACAAGATTGTTTATACAAATGGAACTTTGAGCGCGACAACCGAATTAATTGCTACAGACCAAAGTTCTTTGAGTGCGCCTACCCATCATGATATGAGAACAGGTCAAACCTATAATATCTTTACAGATGTTAAAGCTTTGAATGCAGCAGGTCAAGAGTTCAGCCCAACTTACCAACTCACAGGACAAGATGTCAATGGTCAATCTATTGATATGACTGGACTTTTGACGAGTGCAAATTTTGTACCAAAAGTAGCAGGCATCTATATGGTGACTTTGACCAATGGAACAAAAAAAGCAACTATCAAGATTGCCGTTGCACCAAGTCAAGTAAATTCGGTTGTTGATGAAGTGACGGATAATACAGATTCGGCAGAACTCATCTCTTCAACAGATAGAGTGTTGATAGGAACGGTGACTGTTAAAAAAGTGGGTGATACTTTTAATGCATATGATGAATATGTGGCAGGAGCTGCTGTCGATAATAACCGACCAGCCACTACAGGGGTACAAGCTACAATGGCAAGTGCGATTCAAGATTTACTGATCAAACAATATCCAGATTTGGCGACTCAAATCAAGTCTGGCTATCTCAATAGTACAGGGATTTTAACGAATCTTGTCGGGGTTCATATCATAAGCAATAATGTTAATATGAAAAAGGCAGGCACATATTTTGTGAATTATTTGATTGATAGTGCAACTATGACCTTTACCACTGGTGACCCACTACCTGCACAAATCTATGATTTGAAAAATATGATAGTCATGCGTACAGTAATCGTTGAAGCAGATGCGGTGTCTACACCAAATCAAAATGGAGGACAAACTTCAAAACCTGGAGGTGGAAGTACAACGACGAATACCAATTCAAACGGCAAGACTCAAGTTTCAATGCTTGCCACGACTTATTCGAGGGCGAAAACTATAACAAGTGCAAGCATGTTACCAATAACTGGTGAAAATAAAAGCGTCAGTATCGTTGAAATGCTGTTAGGAGCTAGTTTCATTAGTTTGACAGGATTGTTCATCGAAATGAAACGTCGGAAATTTTAAAACGGAATATCAAAAAAACTACTTGAATAGTAGTTTTTTTGATTTGAATATTTCAAGTTAATAAAAATGAAATATGTTATAATACTTCATGTAAAAAAGGTAACTTATTTAATATTGACTTGCATTTACTGAAATTCTACTAAGGTTAATAATAAAATGGAGTTATTATGGATAAAAGATATATCATAAGATGAAAGAGGAAGAACAATGGGAGAAATTAGTAGCTTTACAGGAGTTTTTACATCAATGAAAAATTATATTGAGAAAGTTATAAAAATTCCCTTTTCGTGCATTGTTTTTTTGATATCTATATTTCTGATGTTCAATCCTAAATTGCTTTCTTTGATTGGCATAAACAAATGGTTTCCAAATCAAATAAAGGAAATAGTACTTAAAATCGGACAATTATTTTATTCAAATATGTTCTTTGTCAGTATTGGTTTTGTACTTTTTGTTTTAGTATTATTTGGAATAACATACTTACCAACGGAAAAAATTTTTCCAAAAGATGTTGAGTTAGTAAATGGAAAAATAAAGTCATGGAATAGTTTTTCAGCTTTTAGTACTGGGATTAATTTATTCGTGTTGTATCTGACTACATGGTGGACTTATTATTTTTTTATTAATGTGCTATTTAATAAGAATGGCTTCAATCATAATTTTTTCATTTCCGATAAATCCAATGCTTTGTATTTAAATATGACGAATTCCATTATCCATAGTGGTTATATTTCGTCACTCAACCTACTTTTTATGAATATTATTTTTTATTTGAATATTTTTATAACAGCTTATTTTATTGTTCAAAGATTATATCAAGATATCTATATCCTTCCAAAGAATTCTATAAAATATAATTCTATTGACACTTACTTTGAATATAACTCTAAAGTATTGACGAATTCATCAGATGAAGAAACAAAAATTGCAATTCTTCGTTATAAACATTGGGATGAGGCAAAATACTTATTAGTGAAAATTCCATTAACAAAAAATACATTTGAATGGGAGCGCTGGCAACAAAAGGAGGTGTGGAAATTGAGAAAAATCCCACCTGCTAAAAAAAGTATATATATAGTGTTAGAGGATAAAGAATTAACGAATGTTATTTACGCATTTGACAATTTTAAATAGAAGGGAGACTTGGCTAGGTTTGAAGTATGTTTTATCTCTAACATAGCGTTTAGACTTTGGTATGGAACTTTTTTCTATCACATAAAATAAAAAAGGACTCTAAGAGGGTAGTTTTCATAGGTCCTTTTTTTATTTCACATATTATTATTTTAAAACAAAGAACTACTATATAGTAAATCATTGAGCGAGTGAATGATTTCTAAGCTATCTTTGATTGATTTTTCGTTTTCTTTTTTTAGGTTGTTTTTTTCTGTTTGGACTTTCATTTTCTATTTTCCTTTCGACTTCGTTTCTTTATATATATAGTATATCAATAATTTACTTGAAAAATTCTTACAAAAATGTAATTTATGAAAAATGATTTTGAGTGAACTAAATGATTTTAAAAATCAGGTCTACAGAGAAAATATCTATTGGTTACCTATTTCAATAAGGATGAATTTATATATTAATTTTCAAAAAATTGTTTAAATAATATTGAAAGTAAACTACCAGTTTCTAGAGGTTGTTGAAGTTATCGATACTTTCTGTTCATTTTTGCCGATTTATTAGAGTATGAGCAAACTTATTTTATTAAATTGACAGATTTCGAATCATAAAAGAAGCCAAATTTATTCAAAGCTTTTAGTGAAAAATAAATAACTTAAAAATGAGCAAAAAGACCATTTTTATAATTATTATCTCATTTAAATGTTATAATTAACTTATCAAAAAAGGAGAGAAATTTATGAAAAAAAAATTATCAAAAATTCAAATGCTACTTTTAGTCACAACACTCACTGCCTTTTCAGTAGGTGTTGTGACTTATGGCCCAACCGTGCTTAATACACAAAGCATAACAGTATCTGCGGATACTAGAGCGAGTTCTGGTAAATGGGGAGAGGCTAATTGGTTTTTGGCCAATGATGGGGAATTGATTTTTTTGGGGGGAGATATTGGACACCCAAGCCAATCTTTACCAGAGGCTTTGCGTGAGGCAAATGTAGACCCAGCAGCAGTGAAGAGTATCGAATTCACAACAAAGACAAGTGCTAATAATATCTCTAGAGCATTTGTGGATTTGCCAGAACTCCAAAAAGTATTAAAATTAGGTAATTTAAATTACTCGGGAAGCGCTGAATCTATGTTTTTAAGTGCCGCAAATTTAGAGGAAATCGATTTAGATGGTTTTGATACGAGTAAGATTACAACTATGGAGTATATGTTTTTGGGAATTAAGGCAAGCACGCTAGATGTATCCAAGTTTGATACATCTAATGTTACAAACATGAGGGGGATGTTTGATGGTGCCAGTAATTTGACCAGTCTTGATCTTTCTAGTTTTGATACAAGTAAAGTAGTGGATATGTCTTATCTATTTGTAGGCTTGTCAAAAATCACAGAGCTTGATGTTTCTAGCTTTAACACCAGTAATGTTACAAACATGAGAGGGATGTTTGATGGTGTCAGTAATATAACCAGTCTCGATCTGTCTAATTTTGATACGACCAAAGCAAACGATATGAATTATATGTTTCTTGGAGCGGAAAAACTTGAACAACTTGATATTAGTAGTTTTAATACAGCAAGCGTAAAAAGCATGAAAAATATGTTTAGTAGTATGAAGGCACTTGAAAAATTAGATCTGACTTCTTTTATTATTTCTGAAAATACGAATAGTCAAGCAATGTTTAGTGGAACAAATAATTTAAAAAATCTAAAATTAGGTCTGAAAAGTCAATTGAACACTGGTATGAATCTAGAAAATGTACCAGTAACGGATGGTTACACAGGAAAATGGCAGAATGTTGGTTCTGGCACAGAGGATAAACCAGCAGGTGAACATATTTGGAATTCAAGTGAGTTCATGGAAAACTTCAATGCAGCAACAATGGCAGATACTTACGTATGGCAAAGCTTGTCAGGTAGTGAGATGGAACTAGGAGAAGTTACTGATTATAGCAATGATAAACCACTTTCTGACTTTATTTCCACGGCTACAACTCCTTTGAATCCTTATAGATATAATGTTGTTCTTAATAATGACCACCAATTTTATTCGAAATTAGAAAATGGACAACTGGATACGGAGAATATCATTTCTCTGGGGAGTATAACGGGAAAGACACTTTATAATAAAGAAACAGTACCTGTCACTTATACCACTGGAGATAAAAAAGGGCAAACAACTAATTTTGTGAACGTTAGCCTAGAAGGTGATAATTGGTATTGGGTAGATGAACATGCTTTAAATTTGGATTTGGCTGCAACTTATCCAAGTGTAAATAGTGATGGAATAAAATTACCTGATGGGATGTTTTTAGGTTCAACAATAACTTTTGGAAATAATCCTGCGGTTTCATATTCTCAAATGGTTTCTAATGCATATAATTCACAAGGGAAAATTATTTATGAGTCAAGAGCTAAGCTAGAAGATTTTGCAACAGAAGCAGCTCCGGAAGCAGCACTCGCAGCATTTAATAAAGAAATTGACCGTGCTGTGGAAAGTTGGAATGCCGCAATCAATCCCAATGAACCTACGATTATAAAATCAAGTGAATCGACTGATTCAGTAACCTTAGTGATTTCTCCAAATCCTGAAGGAGGGGGGAGTGCGACATCGATTGGGAATACGGGAATTGAAAGTACATTAGTCAACTGGGCGCTTGATCCGGCTGCACCAGATTATGATGTTAATTTACTTTTTATTACAATTCGACATGAACTTGGTCATTCGTTAGGTTTAGACCATACTACAGGCGGACTATACTATGGAATGCCAGATGGTTACCGCATGAACATCGATGACGATGTTATGAATGCAATTTTATCTCATACTACAGGCGGATATCCATGGACTCAAAAAACGATTACTCAAGAAAGCATTGATACTATTCATTTGATTTTGAAAAACCAAAATTTTTCAAATCCTCAACATTGATTTATAAGTAATTAGTCAATCTATCTACTATGATTTTAAAAAATTAAATATAAAAAACAAGAAAAGAGTTTCTTAACTCTTTTCTTGTTTTTTGATGAACGAGACTTTTAGTTAGGTGGAATATCAATGAGTGCATTTGTATTGGTTAATAATTTACCTGATAAAGATGCCGTTTTTTCTTTAATAAAGGATAATAATAAGATTCAATTTTATTGATTAAATACTCTATTTGAACCATAATGATACGGTATGCTATAATAGTTCTATGGATTATTACGATGAATATAGCAAAGGGCATTTAGTTTTACCAACGGTGATTTTGTCACATTTTAGTGAACTTTTCCCTTCGGCTTTTGATTTTTTAGTATGGTTATACTTTTTTGAAAATCGAGAAATTGCGCCCAGCGAGATTGCGGATAAGACTGGGAAAAAAATGTCTGAGGTTAATCAGGCGATTGATAGTTTGTCCAAATTTGGGGCAATGAAAGTTACATTGATTGAGATTGATGGGGAAATGGAAACTTTCTTTGATATTAGTCCAGCCTTCAAGCATTTAGATGAACTAGTGGGTTCTCCGGCGCTAAATCTTAAAGCAGAGGATAAAAAAGTTCAAGATGAAGGTCAACTTAAAGAGTTGATTAGCATGTTTGAGGCGGAAATGGGGATGATTTCTCCTGTTCAAATGGAAGAATTGCGTGCTTGGCTTTTTGAGGATGGTTATGACTTGTCTTTGATAAAACAAGCCTTACGAGAAGCGGTTTTAAATCGTAAAGTATCATTAAACTACATAAAAGCTATTTTGCGCAATTGGAAAAACGATGGGGTTAATTCAGTTCAAGCGATTGAGAGTCGTCAAATGGAACGTGAAGAAGCTAAAAGGAAGAAACCGCAAGAAGATTTTTACATTCCTTTAGACGGACCTTGGAATGGATAAAATAGATAATGGACAAACATTATGTTAAGTAAAAAAAGATATCTTGAAGCTTTAGCAATCATTGAAGAAATGTTTCCCCAAGCACATGGAGAACTGGTTTGGGAGACGCCTTTTCAACTATTGATTGCGACAATTTTATCTGCTCAAGCAACTGACAAAGGAGTCAATAAGGCGACACCGGCACTTTTTGCGGCTTTTCCGGATGCTCAAGCCATGTCACAAGCTAAAGTAGAAGAGATTGAAGCTCTGATTCGAACAATCGGTCTTTATAAAACTAAAGCTAAAAATATTCTGCGAACTTCACAAATGTTAGTGGCGGACTTCGGAGGGATTTTACCGGACTTGCCGAAAGATAAAAAGCTTTTACAGACTCTACCTGGAGTCGGGCGAAAAACGGCTAATGTTGTTCTAGCGGAAGCTTATGGAATCCCAGGGATTGCGGTTGATACACATGTTGAGCGAGTTTCTAAGCGATTGGATATTGTTGCGCAAAAAGCGACTGTTTTAGAAGTTGAAGAAAAACTGATGAAGTTGATTCCTGAAGATAAATGGGTTCAATCTCATCATCACTTGATTTTCTTTGGTCGCTATCATTGTACAGCGAAAAAGCCTAAGTGTGCAGGTTGCCCCGTATTAGATTATTGTAAATTTGGAAAGAAATATTTAGAAAATGAATGAAATTAAACTTTCAAAACGTTTGAAAGCAGTTGCTGACTATGTTGATAAAGGGGCGAGATTGGCTGATATCGGTTCAGACCATGCCTATTTACCGACATATCTTGTACAAAAAAATGAAGTTGAATTTGCAGTGGCTGGTGAAGTAGTCAAGGGTCCTTTTGAAATTGCTAAAAACCATGTTGCACAAGCAAATTTAAAAGAGAATATTCAAGTGAGGTTGGCTAATGGTTTAGCGGCCATCGAGAATGTTGATAAGATTGATACGATTGTAATTGCTGGTATGGGCGGTATTTTAATTTCTGAAATCTTGGAAGCGGGTAAAGGTAAGTTAAGTTCTGTTAAGCGTTTGATATTACAAGCAAATAATCATGGGGATACCTTGCGTCAGTGGCTGATAGAGCATCAATTTGTCATAAAGGCGGAACAAATTTTATTAGAGGCAGGCAAGTTCTACGAAATTATTGTTGCAGAACCTACTACAAATGAAAATCCGGTCTTGTCAGCAAATGATTTACTGTTTGGTCCTTTTTTATCCAAAGAAAAATCGGTTATTTTCCAACAAAAATGGCAAAAAGAATTGAATACTTTGAATAAAATCATTGACCGTCTACCTGATGAACAAACTGAAAAACGCGAAGAAGTTTTGACAGAAATTGCCAAAATAAAGGAGGTTCTTCAATGAAGATTTCTGAATTTATGTCTAAATATGAAAGCTTTTGTCCAAAAGAGCTGGCAGTTGAAGGAGACCCAGTTGGATTACAAGTTGGTAATCCCGAACAAGAACTGACAAAAGTTTTGGTGACCTTGGATATTCGTGAGCAAACAGTAGCAGAAGCAAAATCACTGGGTGTAGATTTGATTATTGCTAAACATCCTTTGATTTTTCGGCCATTGACTGCTCTAACTTCAATGGATAACCAAGAAAAATTAGTTTTAGATTTGGCTCAAGCTGGTATTGCCGTTTATACTAGTCATACCAATATTGATGTTGTCAAGGGGGGATTGAACGATTATTTTGCTCAATTACTTGGACTTACTGATGTTGAGGTGCTGGATGATGATGAAGGATTGGGCCGTGTCGGAAATATTGAAGGTACAGATTTGTCAGTGCTGACAGAAAAAGTGAAAGAAGTTTTTGAATTAGATAGACTACGACTTGTCACTTATAATCATGATTTGACTCAAAAAATTGAACGAGTGGCAATTTGTGGCGGCTCTGGTGGGAAATTATGGCCGAAAGCTTTAGCTAAAGGAGCTGATGTATATCTGACAGGAGATATTTATTATCATATCGGTCATGATATGCTGTCAGCCGGTCTGATTGGAATAGACCCTGGACATTATATTGAGCAGAAATTTATCGGTTTAGTCGCTGATAAACTTCGATCTTTTGGTACAGATGTCAAGATTTATGAAAGTCAAGAAAAGACAAATCCATTTTATGATATATAAAAAAGACCCTCTTGGAGGGTCTTTTTTTAATTATCAACTCACTTTTTGTTTTCCACGGAAGTCAACAATTAACAAGTTGGGACTGAGTAATTCAGCAGTACTGCGTAACTCAATCAAATTATAAGAAGTGTTGATTTTGGTTGACATTTCATCTTGGAAGAAATAAGAACCATAACCTTTATAATAAATTGGGCCAAATTCAGAATCAATACTTGCATCAAATTCTTCTGGAACATTCCCTTTTTCTACCGCTACAATACGATAACGAGAAATTCCGCCAGCACAAGCATCAACCTCAGTATTCACTTCACTCAAAGTATGGTCAAAATCAAAAACTAAATCAACATCGCCAAGTGCTTTAATTTTAGCAGCTGTTTTTTCATCAAATGTAATTTTCATTTTATTACCTCCCTAGATAATGAAAAGAATAGGATAGAAGATAAACTTATCTATCTGATATCTTGTGATATCTTTCTATAATCTTATTATAACCTTTCAAGGTTGATGAGAAAACAATAATGCTTATAAATTTGCTAATTAAGCTTGGTAATCTTTTAAAACCCATTCATTTATGGCATGAGCAACACCAGATTTGGCATTTGATTTTGTGATGTGCTTAGCGATTTTTTTCAGTTCGGTTTTTCCGTTCTCCATTACAACGGGACAACCAGCAACTTCAAGCATTGAACGGTCATTTTCTTCATCACCGATGGCCATGACTTCATCTAAATCAAAAGAAAGTTTTTCAGCTAAGTGTTTAACCGCAGACCCTTTACTAGCTTTTTTATTCATAAATTCTAAATAATAAGGTGTTGATTTAACCACATTGTAACGTTCGAAAAATTCAAAGGGAAGATAAGCAATTCCATCATCAAGTGCCTCTTGTTCATCAACCATCATTACCTTAGCAATTTCTAAAGCAGCGATATCTTCTGGCTGACGAATATAAAGTGGCATTTTTACCATTTGAGCTTCTTGAACGGTATATCTTCCAACATCATGATTCGGAGTGTAGATTCCTTCGCGGGTTATCGCATGGATAGGGAGACCAATTTTGCGGGCAGCCGCATCAAGGTCTAGCCAATCTTCGGAACTTAACGTTTCTTTGATAAATTCTTCACCTGTTGCACGTTGGACCAATCCACCATTGTAAGTAATGACATAATCACTTTGGTCAGTTAATTCAAGTGCCTTAAGGATGTCAACTACACCTGGTAAAGGACGACCAGTTGTGATAACAATTTTAACACCAGCCGCTTTGGCTTTTTTAACAGCAGATTTTACTTCGGCAGTAATTTGGCGATTTGGGTCAAGTAAAGTTCCGTCAAGGTCAATAGCAACGAGTTTAATCATAAGAGTATCTCTTTCTAATTTCTATATAATATAATAAATTTTGGGTCAGTACTTAAAGATTATCATCAAGTGATAATTGTTGACTGACAGACTTGTCAGCAATTTCGGTAGGCTGAATGCTGTCAGTAATTAAGCTGTCATTGACGATGTACTTTGTAAATTCAGGATTTTCAAGCATTATTTTTGGAAAATAAAAACGACTGTTTCCGTGAATTGTTCCTGTCAAACTTTTAATAAGTGGAGAAAGTACTGACAGCTCTGTCAGCGAACCGTTTTTTTGTAGAATTTTTATTTCAGTACGTGGTTTTTCAGAACTTGGTCGATAAAAGTCATAAGGTAAATCATAATTACTATGAATCCCAGTGTAATAGTCAGGATTAAATCCAGCCTCTTCTACTAAAGAAGATAAAAAATCTAAATCTTTAAGCTCCACGGCTTTAGGGTCAAAAGTAATTGATTTCAGCAAATGACGATTGACATAAGCAGAAGCTAAATCAGCAAGAATTTCATCCTCGTGGCTCATCCAAACTTGAAAATAGGTATTCATCACCCCGTCATCAAGTCGTAAATAATCTTTTAAATTATGGTTTTTTTCAAAAAATGGGACGAGGCAAGGACTACTCATTGCGAAATAATCAGGATGAAGATTATATAAAAATTTAGCGCGGGCTAGTAATTTTTGTAGTAAAACTTCCATTGAACGTGAGGCAGCGTGAAAATAAACCTGCATATACATTTGATAACGGCTGACAATATAATCTTCGACCGCATGCATTCCCGAATATTTAAAGGCAATTCCATTTTCGGTTGGAACGATGACTCTTAAAATCCAGGTCAAATCAAATTGTCCATAAACTGCACCAGTAAAATAAGCATCTCGTAGGAGATAGTCCATTCTGTCAGCATCAATTTGACTGGAAATCAATTGAACAACTTGAGGATTAGGATACTCATGTGAAATGACAGATGCTACCTTTTCGGGGAAATCAGCAGATACCTTGCGTAAAATGGCATTAATTTCTGTATCTGGTGAAGTAATGATTTCACGAGTGACTGCTTCATGGTCTGTATTAAATAAACCTTCAAAAGTATGTGAATAAGCTCCATGTCCGACATCGTGTAAAAGAGCGGCACATTGTGTTAAAAGATTTTCGTCAGGATTCCATTCCAAAGGAAAATTTAAGCTGAAATAATCTGTGATACGTTTGGCGATATGATAAACACCCAGACAGTGAGAGAAGCGCGTGTGTTCAGCTCCGTGAAAAGTGAAACTTGACGTTCCAAGCTGTTTAATTCGTCTTAAACGCTGAAATTCAGCAGTATCAATCAGTTCAGAAATTACTGGATGTGTCACTGTAATATAATCATGAACTGGGTCGCGAAAGACTTTTTCCAAAACAAAACCCCCTCTAAATTTTAAGGTCAATTTTAAATTAAAATAAATAAATTTTTCCTTATTTTATCTTAATTATACCCTATTTTATATTAAAATGCAGACCCTTATCATCGGGGTTTTTTCGCTTACTACTATGTTTTTATTATTCATCGAAATATAGTAAAATGTTATTATGGAAATTATAATTAGGAATAGAATTAAAATTGACCAGCAAGAAGAAATGGTCAAGGAAATATATCAAGGAGAGTTTAAAAAAGTTAATTTACAAACTCTGCTTAAATACGAGAATGCGGCAAATGAGAAGGTACTTCTCAAAATTGACGAAGATGAAGTTATTATGACTCGTTTTGCCAAGCGACCAATCAAAATGCATTTTCAACCGGAAGGTACGACTTTAACCGAATACGAGGGGTTGGGTGAGCTTTCTCTTTTTACAAATACTTTGAGTATTGATCAAGAAAGAAAAATTATCAAAATTAATTATCAACTTTCGCAAGGTGCCCAAAAAATTGCAGATTATCACCTTAGAATTGATTGGACAGAAGAAGCGAAAGGAAGAAAAAATGGATAAGATACATCTCCCTAAAGAAATATATGAGCGATTAGACCTTCAGGAAAATGAAGAAATTGAAATCGTTGATTTAGCAGCAGACAGCTTCACGATTCGTAAAGTCAATGCTCGAAAATCAGATAAGGCCGCAAAATGGTTTATTATCCCTACCATTATTTCGGCTCTAATATTTATTATCTTTGCCTTTGTTTTAAAACATCCACACGTTATTGCACTCTCAGGTAATGAATCACTGGCAACCGCAGTAATTACCGTTGCGAATGCGGTAGGAATGCTGACCTTTATTTCGGCATATTTTTCAAGACGTAAAGAGTTTTATAAACAAATGACCAAAAGAAGTTATTGGCGTACTTTTGCCACAGTTACCCTATCAGTTTTATTGATTGTAATCTTAGCGACAATGGGGCTGTTTTGGTTTTTAGGACAAATTTTTTATGGTGTAAGTTTTGGATTATTTACATCAACCTTACTTTTTACAATTTTTTCTGGAATCATTAATTATGTCATGATTTTTGTTGTGGATACTTTTTCGATTAATATGATGGTGACGATGCTTTTAGTTGTATCGGTCGGCGGATTTGTCTCAAGTATGGCTACTAATGGGAATCAATATTGGTGGCAAAGAAACTTTAGTTTACTTGGAACTCAGGCCTCTCGTTCGAGTTGGCAATTTAATCTGACTTTGATTGTTTCTGCGGCTCTCTTTGCGGCATTAATTGATTATATTTTTGTTGCTCTTCGTCAAAAAGCAGGAAGTCATTATCGTCAAAATATTTTACAAGTCTTACTAACACTCTGCGCAATTTCTATTGCTTTAGTGGGATTGGTTCCCAATGACCCAGGTTGGATGCATATTGCTCATGATATTGTTGCTCAATTAATTGTCTTATTTATGGCTATTTCAATACTAGGAATTCGTTGGTTTTTACCAAATGCCGACCCTAATTTATATCGAATGTCCTATTTTATTGTTGCTCTTATTTTAATTTCTTATGTATTATGGCATCCAATACATTATTTGACATTGACTGCATTTGAAATATTATCGTTTAGCCTTTCTTTTGCTTGGTTACTCTTATTGGTTAATACACTTATCAATATGCTTTGGAATACAAAAAAAATATATCAGGTCTCACTTAATGGTATAGAAGAAAAAAGTGAAAAATAAGACTTGAAAAGTCGCAAAAGAAGTAGTATAATAATATAGTTGTCTTTGTGAAGTCTCATAAAGTGCAACCGCACGAAGTTTCGTAATAAGTGGCGTAAGCCCACGAACAAAGGCGAGTCTAACAGTCGCTTGACTTAAAAGCGATGAAATCTAACAAGGAGGAATCACAATGTCAAACTATGCAATCATCAAAACTGGTGGTAAACAAGTTAAAGTTGAAGAAGG
>Ga0208186_100034_pt1 | contig 23213 bp, 22 predicted proteins | sample Shrwel1BS1Day23_FD_187537 | JGI IMG/M metagenome (GOLD analysis project Ga0208186, IMG submission 187537) | Subsurface microbial communities from deep shales in Ohio, USA - Utica-3 well 1 S-1-Day23 (SPAdes) (version 2) ... | reverse complement strand
GCTAGGAAGTTAAGTAGTTCTGTGGTAAACTGAGTCATAGGAATAAATCTCTTTCTAGTAATGTTTCGCAACTCTACTATAACGGATTTATTCCTTTTTGTGTTTACACAACTTATTTTACACTACCTTAAAGTTGAAAAATAGCTAAAATAATGTATAATAAAAGGTACATGAAATATTGTAATTAGATTATAATCAAGAGAAATCATGGATTTAGTTGATTATATAGTTGGTATCATTGACTTTGTAAATATCAAACGATACTTTTTAGCGTTATTATGTAGATTGGGATGCAAAAGACTCCGAAAAATTAAGGTTTTTCGGAGTCTTTTGCATCTTTTTTTCATTAAAAGCAGTCCTTTTGTGTCGCTTGTATTATTAAATAGTAACTTATACTTACTTAAATATATTATTTTAAAAAACAAAATATTTAAAATTTAGCCAAGTATAGGCATTTATAAGTATTTTTATATCAAGAACATCACAGAGCTTTCGAGAAAACCTTAATTTTTCGTAAAACAAAAAATGAATTTTGAAAGGATTTGAGATGGAAAAAATGGACTTTTATGGGAGGATAAAAAATCTTGCAGAAGCTTCGGATAAATCTTTTAATCAAATTGAGAAAGAACTAGGATATTCTAGAAATGCATTGAGTAACTACAAAGGTAAAACGATGCCTTCCGCAATTCGATTATTAGAATTGGCTGAGTACTTTGATGTTACACCGAGATATTTAATGGGATTTGATGAAATATATCTTAAAGAAAAAAGTGAAGATAGTCTTGCCGAGTTTATTTTTGAAAATTTAAATAAGAAACAAAAATTCGAAATGTGTAGATTATCTCAAGGGTGGTTAGTACATGAAATGAAGACTAATTCAGTTAGGGGATTAACTAAGAAGTGATAGTTTTTTAAACCTAAATAATATCTACAAATTTAGTTATTATGAAAATGTAAGTTTTGGAGAATTACCGTACCTCTCTGATTCAGACTTAATCAATTGCTTTTCGAATGTAGATTGTAGTTATAAAAATATGTTAAAAATTTTCAAAGCAAAATAATCTTACTTTGCACTAGAACGATACTACTCTAGTATAAATCAACAAATAGGAGATAAATCAATGAAAAAAATAACCTGTGGTTTTGTTTTAAGTACAATGTTACTTGGGACTCTTTCACCGACAATCCGAGTTATTTCAGAAACAAGTTCTGTGATTACAAAAGAAACTTCAACTATAGAATCTTCGGAGAGCACTAATAATTTACTACCCCAATCTAGTCCTCTCTCGACAACTTATAATAGCACAATCAGCGATTCTACTACTAATGAAAATCAAGTGTTACATCAAAGTAAAGAAGATACACAAAAAGAACTTTTAACTACTACCGCTCAAGCACAAAGAGATACAAGTACTTTGAGTGAAGAAAGTATCACATCCGATGATATAGCTTCTGGAAGCTTTGGTACCTCAGCTTGGCGAATTGATTCAAATGGTACATTATATATTGGTGCTGGTGAGTTTTCTGATACACCCCTTAACCCAAATGGAAGTACGAGTAGTAGTCCTTGGTTTCAGTGGCGATCTCAAATTAAAAGTATACATTTAGATGGACCAATTATAGCAAGTGATAGTTTGAATAATTTATTTGATTATCTAAGTAATGTAACTGATATTGAAGGAATTGAGCAATTAGATACGTCGAAAACTACTAAAATGCAAAGAGTTTTTGGGGGTTGTTCAAGCTTGACAAGTCTTGACCTAACTTCATGGGATGTTTCAAAAGTAGTAGATATTTTTTCACTATTTAATGGAGCAACAAATATGCAATCATTGAATGTATCCAATTGGGATACCTCAAGCATGACTAATATTACTTATGCTTTTTCAACCATGTCTAAATTGAAAAATTTAGATTTATCCCGTTGGAGGGTAACACCACTGAATGCTACTCAAGGTGTGTTCATGGGAGATTCTTCTTTAGAAGAGCTTGATCTAACAGGATTTGATATGACCAAATTGCCATCTTCATCTTATAATAAGTACGTAATGACATTGTTTTTCCAAAACACAAATTCCTTAAAGTCGTTGAAATTAAGTGATAAATTTAGGATTTGGGGCACAGATGATACAAATGTAGAACTTCCAGAAATTTTGCCAAATAATGAATACTCAGGGAAATGGGAAAATATAGGTTCAGGTACTAATGAAAATCCAAATGGTAAAGATGTCTGGACAAGTAAGGAATTAACACAAAATTTTAATTTAAATCCTAAAAATGACACTTATGTATGGCAGCCAATATCAAATAAAGCAGCTGATTTGACCGTTAAATATTTAGACACTAATGGTAATAAGATTTCTGCAGATGTTGTAAAATCGGGAGATATTGGAGACCCCTATACAACAGAACAAAAGTCCATTGCTGGTTACGTCTTCAAAAACGTTCAAGGAAACGTCACAGGGACTTTAACAGACCAAACACAAACAGTTACCTACATCTATAAAGTTGATCAATCGACGCTTAATATAAAAGATTCAACCATTTATACAGGCGATAAATGGAAGCCTCAAGATAATTTTGTTTCTGCTACCGATGTTGATGGGAATGACTTAGATTTTAGTCAAGTTACAGTAGATGCCTCTAATATTGATACAAATAAAGAAGGAACTTATGAAGTCATTTATTCCTATGGTGGATTAACTCAGAAGGCAAAAATTACAGTAAAACTAAATCAAACAAATGTAGAATCAGCAAATATCAATCCAATAACATCACAGGATGTTGTGATTACTGGAACTTTACCAGCATATGGTGAAACTAATACAGGTCAAAAAATAGAATTGATTTATTCTAGTGCAGCAATGTTTTCCCTTAATAATAAGGTTTATAATCAAAATACCGTAAGTGGAAATCAAATGTTCAATTATTCAATAACACGGTTGAATAAGGACTATTATACCTTTACTTTTACATTACCTAATGGAGAAGTTTTTGCCTCTGGTGATAAGTTAGATTGGTTTATTATTCCAGCGACACTGCCAACCGGCTCACCTCAGTTATCACAGAAACTATCAACTGAAATTACAGTTGGAGAACTAAAGGCAGTTGTAAATGTTCATAATTCAAGTATTTACGTAGGTGATACTTGGAAAGCAGAAGATAATTTCGATTCAGTACTTGATAAAGACGGAAACAAAGTCGACTTCAGTCAAATGACAGTAGACGATTCAAAAGTTGACATAACTACAACTGGTGTTTATGATGTCACTTATACTTTTGATGGCGTGACAAGTAATGCTAAAGTATCTGTTAAAGATAGGCAAACAGCTGTAAATGTTCATGATTCTACCCTCTATGTAGGAGATACTTGGAAAGCGGAAGAAAACTTCGATTCAGCTTTCGATAAAGATGGCCACAAAGTTGATTTCAGTCAACTCACGGTTGATGATTCAAAACTTGACCTAAATACACCAGGTATCTATGATGTGACCTACACTTATGATGGTATGGCGAGTACAGCTAAAGTATCTGTTAAAAATAGACAAACAGCTATAAATGTTCATGATTCAAGCATTTACGTAGGTGACAATTGGAAAGCAGAAGAAAACTTTGATTCAGCATTTGATAAAGATGGCCACAAAGTTGATTTCAGTCAACTCACGGTTGATGATTCTAAAGTACATACAAGTAAAGCCAGTGTTTATGATGTGTCTTACACTTATGATGGGGTCACTAGTATAGCTAAAGTAACAGTTAAAGATAAAGAGTCAACTATATTGCCATCAGAAGATGATAAGAATAAAGAAAAAGCTTCAGAAAAAAATGATGAAAAAATCACTATTGAGAAGATTCAATCTGAAAATCCTGCGTCAGAAAACCAATTGCCAGAAACTGGTGAATCGCAGTTATCCCTGATTGCTACAATGGTAACTGGTTTAGCGATTCTTTTGATTTCGGTCTTGATGGCTAAAAAGCAAGTTAAAAAATAAAAAAAGGACTTTGTAAGGAGTCCTTTTTTATGAGCACCTAAAAATTGGAAGAAGAAACATTGTTAGAAAGACTTAACAAACGTTATAACTTGGAAGAACTAAGTCTAGTACAGTTTATATTTGATTTTTGACTACCGTTACGGTAGAATGTAATGGTGTTTGTTTTAAGGTACGTTATCGTAACTTAAAGCAAACACACATAAGTAGACAATTAGTAACAAATAAAAGATATATGACAGCTAGATTAGTATTAGTAGAACATAGACTCAAACAACTTAATAATGAATTTGTCAGCAACAAATCCCCTAGTGAAGAAGTGGCGCCGAAATAGCATTTCAGTTATAAGAGACGTTTGAATAATTAATACTGAAACAATGGCTTATATTAGGGGAGAATTATACTATGACTTACAGAAAAGAATTTGATATGCCAAACATACACGGTATTGAGCCATCAGTAGTTAGAGTAAAGGGGCGCGGAGGAACTAACTATAATGTAATGCCTAAAGGTTTAGGTAATACAAATAACTTTGAAATGTACGAACGCGAGCAGGTTGTTCAACTCCTACACGAATTGACAGCTCTTAATCTCGGTATCAATGACTTTGAAGAATGTTCTAAAATTGTCGCGAGATTTATCAAAGAATAAAATGATTATTATGATAAAAGTATGATTAATATCCTAAAATATAATAATAATATTATTAGTGAATTGCCCGTTTATTTGTGTTAAAATATAATAATATGTTAGAAAAATTAAAAGCAAATCGAAAATGGGAAGCTAAAAACCTTTATAAAACGAAACATGACACTGCTCGCAGACAGTCTCGTAGGTATATCAGAGATTTTGCCAATGTTGAAGATATTAAAGAATTAAAAAACTGGCTTGCACTTGCTGAAAATGGGATGAACAAAGAAATTAAATGACACTTAAAACTGCAAAAGCCAAACATGAACATTAAAAAATGCTAGGAATCAGTCCTAGCGTTTTTATTTAGAGATAAGCTATAATTTATCCAATATGGACTTAGCCATCATTTAATGAAATCATATTTTAGGTATCTATTCTCCACATATTTTTGCAATATTTCTATGAAATATTATAAGTGGTTCTTAAAATTGAAAGAAAACAAACTGACTTTAACATTCACGATAAAGATGTCCTAGTTTATCAAGTGAGGCCATTTAGTATGATAATGAGAGTTTGATTTGTTGAAGGGTTAACTAATTGGTTTAAAGCACAAATAACGATGTTGAATTAGAATATAACAGATGAAATTATTGATAAAGAAGCACTTAACAAAGAATAACAAATAGAAGAGATCAAGCGAGACTCTAATTAAAAATTCATATTAGGGGTTGAGGGAACAAGTTAGACTAAGTAATACTAAATTAGAATATAGGAGGATATTATAAGAATCTAACTAGAAGTTAGGATAAATTATCTGCTAAATTAATCATTATGATGGAGCAACTGTATATTTTACTTAAAAAGGACTTTAATAAAAGTCCTTTTTCTCTTGGTAAGGAGTTCATATTAAAAAAATTAAAGCAATTTTCCTACCTCGATTTCAAAAATATCAATCACATATTTTGTTTTTCAATCCATTTATTAATTTTTTTCTGAGCAATATTCTCCATTTCTGAATCAGTCATCCCCACTTTATAAATTAAATCCAAATTAACTAGAAGTGTATCAATAAGTTCTTCTTTAAAATCATCAAGGCTAAGGTCTTTATATCGGTTTCCAGAAGCTTTTTGACTTGATAAAAAGGCTTGTGAAGCTTCGCCCAACTCTTCCATCCATTTAATAAATAGTTGTTCCAAACTCTTAGGCTCATTTTTAGAAGCTTCTTTAATTTTATCAAGTAATTCTTTATTCATAATACATCCGCTTTCTTTTTAAATATAGTATATCAAAAATACGTGTATAAAATGACATACTTCGTCCCTAAATTTTATCATATCGTCCCTAAGCATCACTTGTTTATCTGTAATTTATTAAGTAAAATAAAGTTGTGAAAATAATAAAGAAAATTGATGAAACTTTAACCGAAGTTCAAGTATTAATATATGCACCCAATGAATTAGCTTTTTCCTCACTCGCTGAAAAAATTGATGAAAGAATATCTTTTGCTACTGTTGAAGGAATAATTTTTTTGCAAAGACGAGAGTTATTGTATATAAAAGCTCAAAAGAATTATTTAGAATTAGGGACTGAGAAAAAAGTTTACAAAATGCGCTCACCATTATATCAGTTAGAAAAAAGGCTGGGAAATAAGTTTATCCGTGTTTCAAGATCATTTCTAATAAATTTTGATAGGCTTGAAAAACTTGATACGGATATCTTTTTAGGGATTAAAGCTCAGGTTGGGAACATAAAAGTTCCCGTGAGTAAGACCTATCTAAAAAATATAAATGCGAAGATATCAGAAATAGAAAGAGGTGAAATATGAAGTATGTTTCTTCAGCTATTAAAGGAATAGCTATTGCATCAATTGCAATGATAATCTACAGCACTTATTATAAATTTTGGTTTGATATAGATGAGGTCTTTCTTATTTTTGTTCTTAGTTCCATTCAAGCCATATTATCACGGATTACGCGAATAAATTTTAGGCTCCCAGATTTACTTTATTTATCAGTAAATGCGGTGACAAGCTATACCATAGCATTTTCTGCTTGTATGATAATGGGAGATATTTTTACACTTAATGATTTCCTAAAATTTACATGGGCATGGCTGTTAACCTTTAGTTTGGCGTTCTTATACTCATATTTTAGTAATAGAAAAAAAGTAGATGATATTAACAAAAAAATTGAAAGGATTTCAAAATTATGATTCAAATAATACTAACGATAAGTACAATTATTTTCGTCCTTTATCGACAATTATCTGAGCAAATGGTTAAACATAGAACGAAAAATTATATTATTATTATAATTATTGGTCTTTCTTTAGTTGCAACTCAATCCTCTGGAATGAAATGGAATGTTTCGTTAATCACTATAATAATTTTAGGAGACATTTTATTTCCAAGCCTTTTAGGGTGGTTAAGAGCTAAATATACAATAATTTGGACTAATAAGAATCAGATAGTCATGCGGAAGGGAAATATCGTAACCATAGTACTATGGTTAATTTATATCATTGGTCATGGAGCTCTTACTTATTTTGTTCGTGACAACGAAAATTTCATGTTATTCTCAATTGGGATAAGTTTACTTGTTCAGCGAGAAGTTATTTGGATTAATTCTCGAAAAAAATTTTCTATCCAAATAAGAAATAATGAAAGATTACAACTATATAAAAAATAAAGAATCCTGTCAGTAATGACAGGATTTTCTTGTAATTGGACTCCTTATTATAAAAAATATTATCATGATTCCGAACATAGTATATCGTATTATTTAATCGAAATTTCCATTAATTTCTGATGATTAATTTTATAATTATTTTTCCCGATTTTTTCTATGTATCCTAAAGATTTAAAATCACTAAATATTTGCAGGAGGTGACGGTAGGAAACACCAAGGTACTCAGCAACAACAATATGTGATTCTTGATAGATATCATTGTTTGAAGATTCTAATAAAAAAGTGGCCAATCGATGTTTTAATTCGTAACTTTGATTTTTTGAAAAGTGATTAGTTCTGTCCAATAACTTTTTCGAAAGAAAGACACTTAGCTCTTTAAAAAAATTTATATCAATTAGTAAATATCGTTCTACTATGTTCAAGGGAATCATAAGGCAAGTGAGATTTCCAATTGCAGTTACATTTTTAGTTTCCTCTTCAACTCCTAAAATTGTTAATTCGCCTATCCAATCCTTATTCTTTAAGAATTGAAGCAAAATAGATTTCCCATTATATTGGATATCTGTTATTTTAGCCTTACCATCAATAATATAGTAAATATTTTTAAGTGGTTCATTCTCATGAATAATGGTTTCGTTGTGTTTAAAATTAACAATAAAAGAAGCATCTAAAACATTTTTGGGAAGTTTTGGCAAGTAGTGCAAAGTTTCATTTTTACAGAAATCTTGAAAAGATATTTTTTCCATTTTTACTCCTATATGAGATATCTCATATATATTCTACCAAAAATAACCTAAACTGTTAATTAGAAAAAAAGGAGAATTTATTTTGAAGAGTAAAAAATATTTATTATCATTTTTATATTATATGGTTGCAGCATTTGGGATTAGCTTAACAATAAAAGCAGCAGTTGGAGTGAGTAGTTTTAATTCAATGAACGTTGCAATTTCTGAGCTTACTAAAATTGAAGTGGGAACTATTACAACACTTGTAAACCTATTATTTTTAATTGCATGTTTTTTTATAGAAAAAAATAAGAAAATCCCAGAATATCTTTTTATGATAGTTTCATTAGTTTGTTTTGGTAGTGTCATAAATTTATTTTTATACCATCTTTTGTTTAAAGTTCAGGTTGGAAGTTATTTTCTTTCAATTATCGTGTTCATTGTTGGGACAATCATTGCTGGTTATGGAACGGGTCGTTCTTTATATTATGGGATACTTAAATTTCCAATTGAAAAATGTTGTATTCTATTAGTGGAAAAGTATAATAAATCATTTTCCTACTATCGCTATGGTGTTGATATTCTTAGTATTTTGATTTCATTATCCATATCATTAGTATTTAAACTCCCTATATATATTAGAGAGGGGACAATATTAAGTTTTATTTTATTAACCTTTGTGATTAATAAAACCAAAAATAATGAATCTATCATTGTGAAAAAACTTTGGGTCACAAATGGTGAAAAAATGTAAAAGATATAATTTACTATCTTTTTTAAACTACTGAAAATAACTTTATAATGATTCATAAAAATTTATTAGAATAGATTCTTGATATGAGGGCATGAATTTTTAAAGTAAGTTCTTTCTTAAACAAACTATTGAAGTTACATGGTCCGAGCACTAATTATAGGGGGATTATGAAACTTTAAATATATTGATGAAATATGACTGCTAAAAATTATAAGATATATCGGTTTTTGTGAATAAGAATAATGAGTCTATTGACTGATGAACAAGAGAAATGGAGCAGTCAAAAGAAATATTTATAGGCTAACCACCTATCTATTTATCAAATAAAGTGTTACAGTTGGTTAAAGGGTCCCACCTTTCAAAAAAGGATAGATTTGGGGAAGATTGTTATCGAGAGAGACAAGACAGGCTGTAAAGAAGCATAACGAATTTTTTAAAACTTCAACAGTTTGCAAAAACCTTGGGAAAAGGAACTAAAAATTCCTATAAAAGAGCTTATTAATGATTTAGAATTAGAAATAAGTTACAAAGAAGAGGTAAGTTACATGATCTTAGGAATACTAAAATCTAATTTCCCAGGAGAGCGACGTGTCCCTCTCTTACCGGAAGATATCAATGATTTTGAAAATGAATTGATATTAGAGGAAGGTTTTGGAGAAATGTTAGATATTGAAGATAATGCTTATAAGGAAGTCGGATGTCTTATTGCCTCTAGAGCAGAAGTCTTTGCAAAATCCGATGCGATATTTTCGTTGAAATTACTTCAGCCTGTTGATTATCCATCAATCAAAGTTGGTCAACTTATAATTGGATGGACTCATCCTCATGGTTCAGGTAAAAACTTTATGAACGACCAAGCTTTTCCTAAAGATTTGGTCGTTGTTGATTTAGATAATAATTTTCCAGGAATTTTTTATAAAAATGAAGTCATTAGTGCAAATATTCCCAAGGGGTTATTTTATAGAAATAGCTTTTATGCAGGACTTGCAGGAGTAATTCATGCCTTTACTTCGTATGGATTTTTACCAGATAATGAAACGAAAATTGCGATTCTTGGTTCTGGGAATGTTTCTCAGGGAGCGTTTAATAGTGCCTCAAAATTTTCATCTAATATTCGGATGTTTTATCGTAACACCATGCCAGTCTTTAAAAAGAATTTCAGGGATTATGATATCATTATTAATGGCATTGAAGTTGGAACTGAGAACGACCCGATCCTATCACTCTTGGAACAGAGTCAGTTAAAAAAAGGAACATTAATTATTGACGTGGCTGCTGATGCAGGAAATGCTATTCAAGGGAGCCATTTCACGGATATAGAGCATCCAATTTATAAAGAAAAAGGACTTTATTATTATGTTGTCCCAAATGTTCCTTCTATTTTTCATCGAAATATCAGTCAGTTATTAAGTAAGGTACTGAGTGAACATATTTTTCGAAAAGATGTTGTTATTTTTAATGAAATAAAAGAAAGAAGAAAATGAAAGTTTTGCGATATTTCAATTGGAAAAATACTTCAGGATGTTTTTTAATACATTTGCGAGAGGATTCCAATTTTATATAGAATCAAATATTCTGATGGACATGGAATAATTTGAGTGGTTTTGCAAAAGCAAATACTTTATGTCATTTATTTTATTATGCGGGGAGCCAATTTAAACTTTATTTCTTTAACAAAAAGCCTACTAGTTTGTTGCTAGTAGGTTTTTTATATTTAAGTAGAGTGTGGTCTAATATTAGAAATATAGCATAAATAATGAAGGAGGCGGGAATCGAACCCACTAATTAATAATATTCTCCCAACCATTTCGGATTTCCTTCGTAATTGATAGTTTAAGAATACCAATAAAAGATAGCGCTGTCAAAAGAAATGACTTTTTACTATTATTAACTTAAGAAAGCACTTGCAATAATAATGGAAAGTGGTATACTTGCGTTGAGAGGGTCTGATTGAACTCTCTCCTTTCTAAAGTGAGCCACTTTCTAAATTTGGAGTGGCTTTTACGATATTTTTGTAATTAATAAATAATGTGCTATACTTGGCGTAAGGTAGGTTCATCGAAAGTGCCGCCTGTCATCTTTTGCTGCTCAATTGTGAGTGGCTTTTTTTGAATTGTTATAGTTGAAATAACTCAAAATTTGACTTTAGAAACTCGTAGTGTTATGCGCGTGAGACGGGATTGAGCAGCTAGATATCTTATTGGGCACATAACCCGAAAGTCACTGGTTCAAATTCTGTTCCCGCAATATTTAAGCTTGTAATAGTTTAACAAAATGTTATACTGTGTAGAGGAAAGATTAGTTGCTTTCCCTAAAGTTCATAAAATCCATGTCTTAAAGATATGGATTTTATTAATATGTGGGTAGTTTGACATTAAGTATAATTAGTGTTACTATGAGTAAGTAGATTTTGTCATGAGTAAAAGTTTTATAGATTCACTTTTCGCAAAATGAGATTTACAATTTTGTCGAAAGGAAATAAATATTATGGCAAATGGAACAGTAAAATGGTTTAACGCTACTAAAGGATTTGGTTTTATTACCTCTGAAGATGGTCAAGATTTGTTCGCACATTTCTCAGCAATCCAATCTGATGGATTCAAATCACTTGACGAAGGTCAAAAAGTAGAATTTGATGTTGAAGAAGGTCAGCGTGGACCTCAAGCAGTTAATATCACAAAAGCATAAAAATCTGATAAAACAGATGAAAACCAGAGCTCTTGCTTTGGTTTTTTTATATGCCGTGCATATGATGGAGTACACTTATCCTTCAAGAAGAACCACGCTTTTTATTTGTATATGGTGAACTTATCTTAAATAAATATGCCAGTATTCACTGGCATATTTTTGTTCAGGAAAATATAGGAAGAAAACCACATATTTCTCTTTATATAAGGGAAAGTTAATTTATAGTCGTATAACTTATATTAAACATATATAAATTAGCAAGATTCACCAATAATTAATTTAGGAATGGGAAAGGCCAGATTTTCAGTATTAATTGGCTCCTTATCTAAGACTTCAAAGAGTAAGTGGATGGCTTTTTCACCTAGTTCTGGAATATTATGGTCAACAGACGTAATTCGGGGGATGTGAAAGTCACTATCTGGGAAATATTCGCAAGAGGCTACACCCTTTAATTGTGGACTGCTTGAAAAGTCTCGTAATGCTCGGAGTGCTCCTTGAGCAACACGGTCGTTGATAGCCACAATTCCATCAAAATCAACTTTTGAATTAATTAAGCGGGTCACCGCTTCATAACCATCTTTAGCATAAAAATTATTATTGATGATTCTTTTTTCATCAATCGGTAAGTGATTTTCAGTCAAAATTTCTCGAAAACTATCTGTTCTCTCCTGAGTCATCCATGTATTGGACGAACCACCAATGAAAGCTAATTTCTGATAGCCTTTTTGAATCATGTGAGAAACAAGTAGTTGAGTGGGAGTGCGTTGGTCTCTTTTTAGAGAAAAAATATTTGCTGACAGATGAGTTAAATCACGTCCAAGTAGAATAAGGGGAATTTCTTTGGCTAAATTGCTAAGAGCAGCTTGGTAGTCAGGATTAATATCAGTTTCATCTAATAATCCTCCTAAAATTAAAACTGCATCAAAGTTATTTTCTTGAATTTGTTTAAAAATGCTGACTTCGGTCAGTCTATTTTTTTTGTCCTGAATCCCATTCGCAGTTTGTGTGTCAAATAAAGAGAGTGTGTAGCCTTTGTCAATAAGTTGACTATCCAATTCGGCAACTAGTTGATTGAAGTATGGATTTGTTATATCTGAAACAAGTATGGCTAACATATTGGTTTTTTTAGAAACCATCCCACGTGCCAACATACTTGGATGATAATTAGTTTCTGAAACAATTTTTTCTATCTTTTTCTTTGTTTTTTCGGAAACTTCGGAATCGTTATTAATAGCTCTGGAAACTGTACTGACAGAAACACCAGCAAGTTTGGCGATATCTTTAATCGTTATTTTTTTCATTTATTTACCAATCTCTTTACCACTTTTACTATCTATCCTCTATTATCAATTATTTTTTTAGAATAGTCAATTCATTAAAATAAAAACGTTTGCAAAAAATCCTTGACATCTTCTTTAGGATAATTTATAATAAATTTATGGAAACGTTACCGAAAACATAAAATTTTAAAAAGGAGAGCGATGGTTGAAGAGAATAAACCAACAATGATGACCTATATCAAGGAGGAGCAAGAAGTATTATCCAATATTTTAAAAAACTATCCTGATAATTGTCCAGTTATCAAAGGTAATAACTGGTTGATTCTGGCGACTGGATCAAGTATTAATGCAGCTTATAGTGCGAAATATTATATTGAGAAAATCCTTGATGTATATTTAACGATAGAAGAACCTTTTAAATTTCATTATTATGAAAAATTAAAAGAAGAAACCGATAACGTTATCGGTATTTCTCAAAGTGGAGAAAGTACTTCAACCATTGACGCTCTTAAAGCCATTAAAAAATTGAAACTAGAACTTACCATGTACGGATTGACAAGTAAAAGGGAAAGTGAGCTTGCCCAAGTAGTCAATGAAGTGATCGAAATTGAAAATGGGATTGAACGTGTTGGTTATGTCACAAAAGGATTCACAGCAACTATTTTTAAATTAATGTTAAGTGGATTAAAAACGGCCAAAAATAAAGGTTTAATTAGTGAACAGGAAGAAGCAAAAGAACTGAGCAGTTTTGAAAAAGCTATCAATAAAATTTCAGATATTATTGAAAAAACGGAAAACTTTTATGAAAAATGGTCAGAGAAATTAGGCCAAGCAGAGCGTTTTACTTCGTTATGCACTGGTGCCTTGATTGGAACAGCAATGGAAATGCAAACAAAATTTTCAGAAACGATTCGGATTCCAAGTCAAGGAATGGATATAGAGGTTTTCATGCACGGTCCTTATTTTGAAGTCAATTCAAAGCACCAACACTTCTATATTGATAGTAATTCGCCAATGAATCAACGACTCTTTAACTTACGAGATTATGAAAAACGATATGTTGGTCAAGTATACACGATAAGTTTAAATAAAAGTCAGAATGATTCTGAACTTGGATTGGAACTGGAGATTGATGAATACAAAGCAGGACTTTTTATAATTATTCCTTTTCAAATTTTGGCACACCATATTGCGGAAGCAAGAGGGAATCATTTAAGTCAGAGGATTTATACAGATTTTGGTCTTGCAATGAAGAGTAAAACTAAGCCTGGCGATTACGCTTAGTTAAAAAGGGGAAATCATGAAAAAAGAAACGGTCTTAGGGGTAGACCTTGGTGGGACTAAGATTCTCATTGGAGAACTTGACCAAGCTGGAAATATTTTGGAAAGTAAATCTTTTCGTTCAAAGGTAACTTCTCAAGTTGAAGCAGTCGAGCAAATAAAAGAAGTGATTGCTTCGTATTTAGAAAATGAAAAGCTCCAAGGTCAATTAGTAGCTATCAGTATTGATTTAGTAGGGAGAGTTGACTCTGAAAAAGGAATTTGGCATGAAATTCACCCTGAGAATGCTAAAGAGATTCCATTAGCCCAAGAAATTAGTCAAAGATTCAATTTACCAGTTGTTATTAATAATGATGTTTCTAGTGCTAGTCTTGCAGAAATGGAGTTAGGCATCGGCAAAAAAACCAAGGATTTTATTTATTTGAATATCGGAACAGGAATTGCCGGCCGAATAATTGCTGAGGGTCAATTGCTAAAAGGCGGTCATTCTAATGCTGGAGAAATCGGTCATAGTCTTGTTGGAATAAATAATCATGTAAGATGTGTCTGCGGCCGAATCGCATGTGTAGAAACTTTTGCCTCTGGTTTAGGAATGAGTAATGAGGTTCATCGTTTAAAAAATAAATATCCAACTCAATTAGAAATTACTGACAAACATCGTGTCAGCGGGGAGGAGATAATCAAAGCTTTTCAAAAAAATGACCCACTTGCTAAAGAAGTCGTTGAGTAAGCTACTAAGGGAATTGCTGAACTTATCATGAACTTAGTCAGGACGTCAGACCCAGAAGCGGTAATTTTGGGTGGAGGATTAGCAAATAATGATATCTTTTATAAGCTGATGCTTGAAAAGTTAAATGCCAACACCATGCGTTTTGTGACAGAAGGAGTCCATCAAACAGAAATTGATCCGCGTTTTATTGCCTTAAAAGGGTGTGCGGTTCATGCCTTCAAGAAGCTGGCAGGAAAAGAAGCTCAATAAATTCATTAACAGGAAAATAATGAGGTAAATATGAAAAAATTTTATCAAGACTTACTAGCGACTAATATTCTCCATAAACCATTGACTGTCCATAAAGAAGAAAGTTTTGAAAGTGAAAGTCTGAAAAAAGAAAAAATAATTCAACAAGTTCCAATTTTAGGGGAATGGGAACAAATCGGAAGGGGAAAGCTTGTTAAAGATGACGCACTGATTCATCTAAAAAGTCCGGCAAGGTTTGAAACTTATCCAGCAGACTGGCCGCAAGATGGGGATTATACATCATTTGGAATGATTGGGGCTAAACGAATTTTTGCCAATGAAAACTGGGAATCCTTTAATCAATTAAAATTAGTGGTGACTAGTAATTGTAAAAACATTATCAATCCAGCAATTACCATCAGTTTCACAAATGATGGCAAAATAAAAGTTCCAGATAAATATGACCGAGAAGGTCATCATGTCATTAATTTGGAAAATAAAAAGACCCAAGAATATCGTTTAAACTTAAGCAATCTTTCAAGAGATGCTATAAGTAAATTAGAAATTACTTTTAATGCTAATGGTTCCTATATGAATTTACCAGCAGAGTGGGATATTGTTGTTGAACAGGTTTTCTTAGAGACTAATCAAGAAAAAACAAATGTTAAAGGCTGGCAACTTTTAGAAAATGATTTAAGCTATTCACATATTGGCTATCCGAAGGAATCAACTAAAACAGTTATTGCTCATAATAAACATATCGACGAAAGGTTTAGGCTTGTCAGTAAAGAAAATTCTGAAAATGTTTATGAAGGAACCTTCAAAAAAATTGATAAAACTGTTGGAACTTACGCAATTGCTGATTTTTCAGACTATGAGATAAGCGGTGAATATTATTTCCAAGTTGGTGATTTAAAAACAAAATCATTCAAAATTGCTGATTACGAAAATTTGTTAAAAAGTTCTTTATGGAAAAGTTTAAATTTTGTATTTTGTGAACGTTGTGGTTGTCCAGTTTCTGGGATTCATGGGACTTGTCATCAAGATGTCTATGCTGAATTTAATGACAGAAAAATAATTTTCAATGGAGGTTGGCATGATGCAGGTGACCTTTCACAACAACTGGTCCAGTCAGCAGAAGTGACCTTGGGAATTTTTGAATTAGCAGAAAAAGTAAAAAATAGTGACCCCGTCTTATATGCTCGACTTTTAGAAGAAGGGGAATGGGGCTTAGATTTTATTTTCAAAACTAGACTGGGGAATGGCTATCGTTTGACAAGTGCTGGTGTCAGTCGTTGGACAGATAATCAAATTGGGTCAATGGATGATGCGAAAGCGCGCGTGCATAATAGTCCTTACGATAATTTTTTGATTACAGGTATTTTAGCGAAAATATATTTATCTTTGCCAACAGAATCTGACTTGAGAGAAAAAAATGCCTCAATCTTAGAAATAGATTATGAGGATGCACTGACAGAATTTAAAAAAGCACCTTTCGTGCATGAACCCATCAGCTGGGAACATACCTATTCAACCTCTAAAAGTACCTATTTAGCAACTATGATATGGACGGCTGCATTACTTTATCAAATTACTGACAAAGTTGATTATCAGCTTTTAGTTGAGCAAAAGCTTGTTGAATTGCTCGCTTGTCAGGAAACTGACGGAATTTCTCTTTTTGACGGAACTTTACTAAAAGGGATGTTTTATCGGGATGAAAAGAAAAAAGTTTTTCAACATTTTAATCATCAAGCAAGAGAACATCTTTACGCTTATGCCATGACAGAAGCACAAAAGATAATTACTGACAAAGAATTGAAAGTGAAATTATCAACTTCTGTCAGTAATTATGGGGCATATCTAAAATATTTAATGAATTTTACGGCTCCTTATCCAATGATTGCCAGTGGAATTTATGAAAAAAATGAGTGGCAAGATAATGAATCTTTTGATAAGCAACATTTATTAGTCGGCCCAGAAGCGAAAATTGAGTTTCAAGAACAATTGGTCGCTGGCGAGCAAATTGCCGAAAATTATTATATTAAGCGATTTCCAGTTTGGTTCTCTTTTAGAGGGAATAGTGCAGTATTATTATCAATGGGTGAAAGTGCAGCTCTTTTTGGGAAACTTTTAGGAGATAAATCACTGACAGAAATCGCCTATCAGAAATTGGAGTGGCTGATAGGAAAAAATCCTTTTGGACAATCCATGATGTTTGGCGAGGGACATCAATTTCCTGAGATGTATACCGTATCATCAGGAGAAATAGTTGGCGAAATGCCTGTAGGAGTACAGACCTTTGAGAATGAAGATGCTCCTTATTGGCCCCAGTTTAATAATGCAACCTATAAGGAAGTTTGGGTTGGTTTAGCTGGGAAATGGTTTACGTTAGTATCAAAATTACTTGAAGAGGAAGAATATGAAAAAGTTATCGGTTGATCAGTTAAGTCAGCTTGCTGGAAAAATTTCAGCAAATCGTTATATTGCAGCGATTCGTGATGCATTTGCTTCTACGATTCCTATTACGATTACTGCCGCAATTTTTGTCCTAATCAATAATCTATTATTGGAAAAAACAACAGGTCTATTGAGGGGAATTCCTGGGAGAGATTTCATCTCAAATGTCTGTATTCAGGGTTACAATGGGACTTTAGGTATATTAGGTTTAATGATAACTTTCCAAATTGGATATCATTTGGCAAAAACTTATGGTACAGATGGGGCTTTAGAAGGAATTGTAGCCATTGCCTGCTATATCACTTTAATTCCAAATACTGTCAGCGTTTTGAGTGTGGGAGGTAAGACTTTTCAGGCTGCTGGGACACTCACACAAACTTATACAAGTGCGACGACAATGCTTTTAGGAATCATTGCAGCTTTGGTAGGTGTGACCTTACTCTGTAAGTTCTCACAAAACCAAAAATTAAAGATTAAAATGCCTGAAAGTGTTCCGTCAGCAATTGAGAATTCGTTTAATAAATTAATTCCGGCAATTCTAGTCATAACGATTTTTGCAATTGTCGAAGAAACTATCAAAAGCTTGAGTGGTTCCTCTGTCCCAGAACTTATTGTAAAATTCTTGCAAGCACCTTTAGTGGGTGGTTTCCAATCACTCCCTGGAATCTTACTTTATGTTTTGCTATCAACCTTTGTATTTGTTCTTGGAATTCATGGTGCTTATGTTTTTGGAGCAATTTCTGGTCCGGTTTTATTGACAAGTTTGCAACAAAATATTGATGCGATTCAAGCTGGTCATACAGCACCTAATATTGTCACTCAACCTTTCCTTGATGCCTATGTCTATATGGGCGGTGGTGGAACAATGATTTGTCTTGTGATTGCACTTTTCATCTTTTCAAAACGTAAAGATGAACGAACAATGGCAGAAATTGGGGGAGTTGCTAGTATCTTTAATATCAGCGAACCCATGATGTTTGGTTTACCAATTGTGTTTAATCCAGTCTATGCCATTCCATTTTGTCTTGTTCCTTTGTTATCAACGGTGATTGCTTATTTTGCAACAAGTCTGCATTTTGTTTCCCCAACTTATATTTCAATTCCCTGGGTGACTCCACCTTTGATATCTGGTTATTTAGCAACAGCAGGTGATATCCGTGGTTCAATTGTACAATTTATCATCATTGTTCTTGGTGTCTTAGTTTATATGCCATTTGTTATCTTTTCAAATAAACTTGCACAAAAAGAAATGGTTGCCACAGAAGACTAAAGACAAAGCGATAAAAGTTGATTTATAAAGGAGAAATATGATTCCAAAAATGATTTTTATGGATATTGATGGAACCTTAGTGGATGCAAATATGAAAATATCAGCCCTTGATAAAGACAGTATTTGTCAACTTATTGATCAAGGGACTCATGTATATCTTGCGACAGGTAGAAAATATCGAGCAGCAAAAGCTGTTGCAAAAAATCTGCATTCACAAGTGAAAGTGATTGCTTCAAATGGTTGTGTTTATGATTGTGAGCAAAAATTAATAAAAAATCCATTGAATCTTGAAGCCTTAATTGAAGCTTTTGAAATTTGTCAAAGAAAAAATGTTTCCTTGTTTTTCTTTGGTCTGTCAGAAACTTTTTATAGTAAAGACTTGCCGGATTACTTCAAAAATGAGGATAAAGGAAGATTAGTTTCAGAAGGAGAAAGAGAATTTATCAAAATTTCTAACCTATATGATTTACAAAAGTTTTCAAATCTGATAATAAATGGAATCATAATTTCTGAGGATAATTTTGAAATTTTAGAAGAAATAAAAACCGAATTAGAAGTATCAGAGAATTTATCTGTTTCCTCGTCAGCCATAAATAATCTTGAATTGACCCCAAAATCAGTAACTAAGGCGACAGCAATCTCAGCCTTGCAAGATTATTATGGAGTAAATAAAGAAGAGACAGTAGCCTTTGGTGATGGGATGAATGACCTTGAAATGTTTGGGCAAGTTCATTATTCGGTGGCGATGGGAAATGCCTCAGAACTTGTTAAAAAAGAAGCCACTTATGAAACTTTGTCTAATCTAGACAGTGGAATTAGTCATTTCCTCAAATTTTTAAGCAGTCAATAAATTTTGTTTTAAGTCTAGAAATAACATAAAAAATCTATCACAGAACTTTCTATGATAGATTTTTTATTAAGTGAAGATTTATTTTTGATAAATTGGGATATTAGGAGGCTTATTAAGTAAAAATTTTATCAATAATAAATTATATATTTAATCAAAATTAATAGGTTAGTAGCTCTTTCAAACGCTTGTTGCTAGAGTCAACAGGAAAAACTTAATATAAACCATTGTTTATATTTGACAATATATAAACATTTGTTTATATTGTATATAAACGTTCGTTTATGTTTAGGAAAGGATTTTATGAATTACGAAAAAATTGCAATGAGTTTGAAGGCATTAGCTGAGCCAAATCGTTTAAAAATTGTCGACCTGCTGTCATGTGGAACAAAATGTGCTTGCGACCTATTAGAGCATTTTGATTTTTCACAACCTGCATTGTCCCATCACATGAAGGTTTTAGAAAAAGCAGAAATTATCACTGTTGAGAAAAAAGGGACTTGGAATTATTACACTTTAAGTGAAGATTTTGCTAAAGAATTCCAAAGCATGTGTATGACTCTATTCTCACATAACGAAGATACTTGTGTGTGTGGTACTGATAAAAAATGTAATTGTTCTAATTAAGAAAGGGAACTATAATGAAAAAAATTGAAATTTTTGAACCTGCGATGTGTTGCTCTACTGGAGTTTGTGGGCCGTCTGTTGATTCAGAATTACTTCGTATTACAAACCTATTTGATACATTGAAAGAGAACGAAGAGGTAAAAGCTTATCGTTTTAATCTTACAAGTAACCCTCAAGCGTTTGTGGTTAACGAAAAAGTTCTGAATCTCATACAAAATCAAGGAAATGATGTTTTACCAATCACATTAATTGATGGAGAAATTCTCAAAACCGAAAGCTATCCAACTTCTGAAGAACTTGGACTAAGCGATATTAATAATGAAAAAGGAGCTTGTTGCTCAAATTCCCAAGAAGAAGTCAAAGTAGAGGCTAATACCACATGTTGTGGTGGAAATACTGGTTGCTGTTAATAGGGAGAAATGATGAAAGCTTACGATCCAAAAAAATTAGAATTGACTAAATATCTGTTCTTTACAGGAAAAGGTGGGGTTGGCAAAACAACGTCTGCATGTGCAACTGCAGTAAGTCTTGCGGATTCAGGTTATAAAGTAATACTTGTCAGTACTGACCCTGCTTCTAATTTACAAGATGTATTTCAAACAGAATTAACCAATAAACCAAAAGAAATTCCAGAAATTCCTAATTTAAAAGTCGCAAATTTTGACCCAGTATCTGCGGCAAATGATCATAAAGAAAGTATAGTTGGTCCATATCGAGGAATTTTACCAGACTCAGCTATAGAAAATATGGAAGAACAACTTTCAGGTTCATGTACCGTTGAAATTGCTTCTTTTAATGAATTTGCTGGTTTCTTAACAAATAAGGATGTCAAAGATGAATTTGACTATGTCATTTTTGATACCGCACCAACCGGACATACCCTCAGAATGCTTGCTCTTCCTTCCGCATGGTCTAACTACCTGGATGAAAATGATACTGGTGTTTCGTGCTTAGGTCAACTTTCAGGACTGGGAGATAAAAAGGAAAGTTACGAACGAGCAGTAAAAACATTAGCTAACGGTGAATTAACAACGCTTATGTTAGTAACACGTCCTCAAAAAGCATCAATTGAGGAAGCCAAAAGAGCTTCTGGTGAACTTGCGGAACTCGGAATAAATAATCAAAAATTAATTATTAATGGACTTTTAACTCAAGCAGATGATGAAGTATCAAAGATTATTGCCAAACAACAAGAAGATGATTTAGAGCATTTGCCTAACTTTCTCAGTAAGTATGAACAATTCTTTATTCCACTCAGACCCTATAATGTGACTGGGTTAGATAAAATTCGCATCCTTTTAGATACAGTTCAACCCGAATTGCCTGAGATTGATTCAGAAATGAGAGAATATCCAGAACTCTCAACTGTGATTGATAATTTTGTCAAAACAGGTAAAAAAATTATCTTTACAATGGGTAAAGGTGGAGTTGGAAAAACTACTGTAGCGATTAAAGTTGCTCAAGCTTTGCAAAAGCAAGGTAAAAAAGTTCATCTGGCTACTACAGACCCTGCGGACCATCTTAATTTCTACTTGGGAGATACTTCTGGACTCTCATTAAGTCATATTGATGAAGAAAAGGAACTTCGAGAATATAAAGAAGAAGTTTTAAGCAAAGCAAGAGAAACAATGTCAGGCGATGATTTTGACTATGTTAAAGAAGACTTGGAATCACCATGTACGCAAGAAATTGCAGTCTTTCGTGCTTTCGCTGAAATTGTTGAAAAAGCAGACGATGAGATTGTAGTAATTGATACTGCGCCAACTGGTCATACCCTCTTATTACTTGAATCAACTCAAAGCTATGCGAAAGAAGTTGAACGGACAAGTGGTGAAGTTCCAAAATCAATTCAAAAACTTTTACCAAGATTACAAAACTCTGATGAAACAGAAGTTTTGATGGTGACTTTACCAGAAACCACTCCAGTTTATGAATCAATGCGATTAGCAGATGATTTAGATAGAGCAAATATTGCATATACTTGGTGGTTAGTAAACCAAAGTATGAGTGCAACTCATACCTCGAATGAAGTTTTGAAAGCACGTGCATCAAATGAAGTAGAATGGATTAATAAAGTTGCCAAACTTTCTAATCAACACTATGCAGTAGCTAAATGGCAAGCTGACTTTGAAAAATAAAGGAAATGATTATCCTATGAAAATTATTATAATTGGTTCTGTAGCTTCAGGAACAAGTGTTGCTGCTAAGGCACGTAGAAATACAGAGAGTGCAGAGATAACTCTTTATGATAAGGACACTGATATTTCTTACGCAGTATGTGGTATTCCATATGCTATTGGTGGGGAAATTGGTGATTTTGATGAGTTAACTCCTCGCGATGCTCGATGGTTTAAAAAACGTTACAATGTTGATATTCATACTTCTCATGAAGTTTTAGATATTAATCATTCAACAAAATCTCTCAAAGTTAAGAACCTTTTGACTGGTGAAATATTTGATGATTCTTATGATATCCTTGTTTTTGCAACTGGAGCAACTTACCATAGACCTGAAGTTTTTCAAGGTAAATCATTCGATAATGTATTTCAAGTAAGAAATATTAATAGTGGTAAAAACATTAAATCTTTCTTGGATGATAAAAAACCAAAAACAGCAATTGTTGTAGGAGCAGGTTATATTGGTCTTGAAGTTGCCGAACAACTCAAAGAACGAGGACTTGATGTTACTGTGCTTCAACGTGGAAAACACCCAATGGCACACCTAGATTGGGATATGTCTATTCGCATTGAAGATGAAATGGAAAAGCAAAATGTTCATTTTCTATCTGAGGAAATAGTTGTAAAGGGCCATGCTAAAATGTAGGAAACGGGCCATTGAAAATGTAGGTTAACTTTAAAATTGTGATAGGCTTTTCCTTATGAGAAAAGACATCCTAGAAAGTATAACCGAACATCTTATGACTGGAATTAAACCTAATTTCGCTGATATTGCCAGACGCTATAATTGTGACTATCGGACGGTCAAACGTTATTATGACCTCGGAAAAGAAAAGACCC
>Ga0208186_100032_pt1 | contig 23920 bp, 28 predicted proteins | sample Shrwel1BS1Day23_FD_187537 | JGI IMG/M metagenome (GOLD analysis project Ga0208186, IMG submission 187537) | Subsurface microbial communities from deep shales in Ohio, USA - Utica-3 well 1 S-1-Day23 (SPAdes) (version 2) ... | reverse complement strand
GATGATGGAAGTCGATGATTCATTCTTGGGTTACTTCTGGGAAAGAGGCCCACTTGCTAAAGCCAAAACAGAAAATAAATCTATGTTTCACTTAAAAAATGATGCAAGATATAACAAAAAAAATAATCTTGAGTTTTATAAAAAATCAGAAGAATTGTTTGAAAAGATTTTTGACCTTTAATAAATAATATATTGGTAGGTACCTAATGACCGATAAAAAATATACTAAGGATGAAGTAAAAACAATTTTAACTGAATTTCTAAACCTTACTAATGACTCTATTCCAGAGCAGAAAGGAGGGCATGATTTTGAAAACGAACGATGGATAAGTGGTAAAGAGTTCATTGAGAAATTCATGATTGAATATGTAACAGGAATTGACAACAAGATAATTAAAGAATAAAAGGGGGCAAATAATGATTACTAGATATAGAACTTTTGATATAAAAATAAATGATTCTGGTAAATTAGTTGTTTCCTTTGATTCACATTTACTCAATCGAATGCCTTATGAATTTGAGCCACAGTTTGAAATCGTTTCTGAAGCAATGGATGCCATTGACCAATATTGGAGAACAGAAGCACGTCGGTTTTCAGAAGGAATGCTGAGGTAGAATTATGAAAAATAAACTTGTACCGAATCGAATTAAAGCAACACTCTACTCAGAAGGTCGTATAGCTATTCAAGCAACTTGGGGATTTGGTTGTGAAGTCAATGCAGGAGGGGCGGTTGCCCAAATTCATAATCAAAATGATTCTGAACAAATATCATCTGCTGCACGTTATCTCCATTGTGAAGAGCTTGATATTTTAGAAGCGATTGATACTCCAGAGAAGGTTATAGAAACTACAACTGTTATTAAAACAATGGGAGGCATTTAAAATGACTAAAAAAACAAATAATAACCTAAATAATACAATAGGCAATGACAAACTTGAAGAATATTTAGTCGCCTATGATGAAGAAAGCATTCAAAAAATTCGAGATGAGAAAATGCAGTTAGTGACTGCGAACGAATTTTTTTGACTTCATCAAGAGAAGTTGGCTGCTGAAAGAAAAAATTTTAGACCTTCCACGATTTATAGTATACCTAGTAATATTGCTAAAATTCTTAATGAAGCAGAAGTGACAGATGTTTATTTTGATATTCCAAAAGAAGTTATTAACTGGGTTAATGAACTGAAAGATGATTATATAAATTGGTCTGGAAGAATGTTCTTGGTACTTGCCTACTGCAATCCTTTAACCTCTCCTAAGGCTTTCCCAAATATTTGGAAAGTTGAGTAGTGAGATGAACAGTAGTCAAGTAACCACAGAAACAATTAAAATATTGCTACATTTGCAAATCTCACTATATTTATGGTTCATATTGCTTCTGTTATTTGCTCTTTGTCTATTTGGTTGGGGAATATTTCGGATTAGATATTTTGAAGAAGGAGTTTCTTTAATCTGTGCTTCCATCATTTCTACAGTTGTAATAGGAATGTTTATTTTTAATAGTCTTGTTCCTCTTAAGGTCACAAAAACAACACATGTTCAAAAAGAGACACCTCAAATCATACAAGTAGATGGAAAGTTATTAAGTTCAGATGGGTTAACATTATTTTTGAAAGATAGTCATGGAAATTACAGTAAGAAAAAAATTTCCGTAGATGGGGACGTTAAGATAAGAGAAGAAGGTAATAGTTACGCCTATACTCAAATTAAAACAAAAGTAACTTATGATACTAAGCATATAGTAAGAGCGATATTTAGTGAGATTCCTCACGATACGTATAATACCAAAATTATTTTAATCGTTCCCAAGGGAACATTAAGTCAAAGTAAATAACTTCGTAAATCTCCAGAATGAAGTCGGCTGGAGTTGAGAGGTTCGATTCCTCTCGTTTACATTTGTTTGTCTCTAAGATAAACAGAATGACCTGAGCAAGTCATAAAAAGGCAACTATGTGTAGCGCCTAATTTGGCTTAATCTCACAAGGGCTACACTTGAAAACTGAATAGAAACCAGCGCCCTGATTAGTGCATCTATCGGAAATTATTTATTAAGACAAGGGGAGCTGTCGTAGAGGAGCAAGAGCTTCTCCGAGATGCAAACGAACGAGTCCCTATTTAACACTACTCCTAAAAAGTCACTGTTTTATAAACTCCACAGAGTTCCCAACTCCTAGACTACAAGTTGGACGTAAAAAACACCGTGCGGACTACGTGTCTAGCCAGCAAGCTGTAAGGCAGCTTTTGTACACCTAAGGAGGATATTATGTACAGAATAAAAATTTCAGACTTACGTCGCCTTTCTCTTAGTGGAAATGCCACCGTAAAACTTGACCAAGCTTATAAATACCAGATTGGTGAAATTCGTCGTGATGGGATTTATATTAAGCAAATTGGAATTGTCAAAGGAAAACGCTCAGAAATTAAAATGAGAGAAACCTTTGCGAAAATGTATTCCCACATTCAAACGATTAAACAAGGTAAAGTTTTAATTGGGGAACGCCGAAATGACGAATTGATTGCGACTTCAGCTTTTGAGAAAAAAGTAAAAGAAGGAGCAAAAAGAGATAAAAAAGTCTTAGGTGTTCCAGGTCAGAAGGTTTATCGGAAAAAGGAACGTAAGTCATGACAATCATTCTAAAACAAGACAATTGGTGAAGGATAATATAGATTAGTTTAACTTTTACAATCCTTCTCACCTATTGTTTTGAGTTGTGAATGATTGAAATCATGACTTGATTTAAAGCCGTGATCTCAATCATTCACAAATTGTAGGAGAAGTTATGAAAATTAAGAAAAGAATTTGGTTAAGAAGAAAAAGATTATCAGACCTTTATTTGGAAAGGGATATCCTAAGGACGAAATTTGCACCACCAAGCGCAAAAACACTTACTGGAATAGGCCATCTCTATGCAAAGTTTTTTAAAGATCCCCAACACCATGTGACACCAAAGGGACTTAAGAGGTATGAAAAAATCGAGTCATTAATTCGTGGAATGGAAATAAGGAACAAATAATTAAATGACTTAAAAATAAGAATAATGTTTTCTTTTTAAGATAAGTTTAATAATTGAAAAAATTGTGCTAAAATATAAGAAAATAGGACAATAGATTTGGAGATAAATTGGCTGAATTAGTAATCATATCAACATTTTATGCTTTTATACTGTTGTATAGGCTATTGAAATTTAGTGTTATTTTACTTTATAAAGTTGTATTTTTCATACTAAAGGTACTAGCTAATATCTTTGCGTGGAGTTTGATGTTTCCAGGAACAAAATACTCAGGCGATTGGGAACCACCACAGCCAGAGGATAATAGCTATTATGAAGAGCATGAACATGAGTACAAATATTATAGACCTCAACAAAAAGTGAAAGCTGAAAGTTGTTATGATGTGCTAGGGGTATCGGCTGATGATGATTTAGTAACGATTAAGAAAGTCTATCGTAGTCTATCAAAAATTTATCATCCAGATGTTAATCAAAGTAAATTAGCAGAAGAAAAATTTAAAAAGATTACTGATGCTTGGGAACAAGTCCAAGAATTAAATAAGGTATAAAAAAGGAGAATAAAAATATGAAAATCAAAAATTTATTAATGGCTGCAACTACAGTCGCAACTTTAGGAGCAATTGGAACTGTTTCAGCACAAGCTTCAGCCGCAAGCAGCAAACCTGTTTATCGCCTCTACAATCACAATACTGGTGAACATTTTTATACAGAGAATACTTATGAACGTGATTCTCTTAAACGTGTGGGATGGAATGATGAAGGACTAGGTTGGCAAGCTGCTACTTCAGGAACACCTGTTTATCGTGTATACAATCCAAACGCACGTGGAGGTGACCATTACTACACAATGAGTAAATATGAAGCTCAAAGTTTGGTAAATGTAGGTTGGCGTTGGGATAACAACGGTAAAGCAGCCTTTTACTCAGGCGGTTCAGTTAATCTTTATGTGGCTTACAATCCAAATGCGAACTCTGGTTCACATAACTACACAATCAATTCTTATGAGCAAAACAGCTTGTTAGGAAAAGGTTGGAAGTATGGTAAAGTTGCTTGGAAAACAATGGGCGCAAGTGATATAAATAATGGTGGTAACTCTGGCGGAAACAACAACGGAGGGAATGTAAAACCACCAAGACCCTATGATGATATTCCAGGCTCTCCTTTTAAGGTAGATGATCTTATATCACCTAATGCTCCTCATAAAGACACGATAAATAAACTGGCAGCTACGGCTAGAACAGGTGTAGCGCCTGTATCTTCACAAGATATTGCTAAAACAACAGGAATCTCTTCATACGAAGGAATCCCAAACGTAGCAGGTTATAACGGAAACTTTAATGTTTATCTTTTTGGAGCTGGTGCTGCCACTAGTCCTGAAAATGTTAAAGGCCTTACAGCGCAACAAGCTTATGATCAAATGAATAACATGATTGGGGCAACAGAATTTTTCTCTCCTAATGTATTAGCAATCAAAGGTATAACTCCTCAACAATGGGCAGCTGTGGTTGATTTCAACGGTTATCCTCAAAATTGGAAATCTGTGAAAGCTTGGTATTGGGATACAAATTCTGTACTACATTACTATTAATAATGCAAGTAAGCGTTCTGTAAAAGAGCGCTTTTTTATTTTGAATGTCACGAAAGTCGTGCAAGTAGATGAACGGTTGAATATCTATTTGTGAAAAGGCTCGCTACCTTTGACATTCATTTGCTCATAAGAGCAGAAAATAATATGAGGAATGAAAAACTGTCTGATAAGGCAGTTTTTTTGTTTCTTAACATAAAGGAGAAAGTTCAATGAAAAAAACATTGAGAGACCAGTTACTTGGGGTTTCTAAAGCTCATCTTAACTGGAAGAATAAGACAAAGGTCTTTATTTATGGGACAGCCATATTATTAATGGTTGCGCCTAATCTTGCAAGTTCAGTATCAAGAGCAAGTGCTGATGAAGAGGGGAATGCTCCAAAAGTAACACAAGCAGGAGAGCGCTCAGGGAAATTAGCATTAAATATTTCACATTCAGCCCTTGACCAAGCCATCTCTGATGCAAAAGCTGCTGGCCTAAGTCTTAAAGAGGGAGCTATACAGAATAAAGGAAATGCCCAAGGAACAGATGCAATCACAAAGCTTCAAAAAGCTATTAGTGATGATTATGCAAGTCAGGTCTCAACAATTAAAAAGCAAACATCTGATTATAAAACTGCCCTTGATGCCTATAACAAAGCTGAAGCAGACTACAAAAAACAATTAGACGATATTCAAAATGGTATTGATAATAATACTCCTGGTTCACCTGCAGTCGCCAAAGGACAAGGCTTGAAGTTCCGAGCAGGTCAGAATCCAAAAGCAACTGTTGAATCAGTTAAATTTTCAGGTTCTGGTGATGGCGCTTTGTTGAAGTCGAAAGTTTTGGGCGACGGAATGACAGGACTTTCAAAAGTAACCTCAAGTTATGTAGTTAGTCAACCTGATTTCTATGATTTAGGAGGAACTACTAGTCTTTTTGGACTTTTCCTAGATGCAGGACAATCGGTTACGATTACTTATAAAGACTTGAAAAACTTTTCATTGAATGGAACGTCAGTAATTCAGATGAAAGTGACTTATAAAAATGTAACCAATGCCCGAATGGGAATGATGGTCTCTCGTGATCCTGGGAATCAATTCCAATTTGGTGTTGAAACAAATGGTAGAATATTTGTGAATCAACCCAAAGCCCTACAAGAAAGTCTTGAGTTTTATGATGGTTCAAATAAGCTCATGACTTTTAAAACTGTTGATTGTTCCTCAGCTCAGTTTATGGCAGGTTCGCTCAATTATTCTAAATCTAAAACTCCTGAGGGAGGTTTACCACCGACAAGTGATGGTTACAACCAACATGAATCAGTCTCCTTTGATAACACTCTTGTTGTAGGTAGTTATTTTCCATCATCTGGAGTACATAAGGTTTCAGGTCGTCCAACTTCTGGAACAAATGCAACAGGTGATAGTTGGAGTTCAAATCCACCTAGTACGAATGAAACATGGTCTGCGACAGGCTATAATGATTATAAAGCCAATGGTTCAAGTTTAGATGTTACAGAGTGGGATGTAGGAACTAAAAATAGTTGGTATGGAGCAATGAATCTCATTCCAAAGGATGGTCAAACTTCAATTTCAGTAACTTGGGGAACTACTGATGCCAATATGTGGGCCCTTTTAAATGGGCAGTTACCTGACAAAATTCCAACCCCAGAACCACCTATTCCACCAGTCAAACCTACAGCAACCTATTATTATGACCAAGCGACCTTCCAAACGGATAATACCAAAGCGGTCACACAAACAGACGGTACTGATTTAAATGGAGCTTTAGTCAATAAGCAAGAAACTGAAAATTGGGTACTTTCAAATGAAGTGCTCCCTGCAGGACATGAAGTAATTAAGTCTTATGTCATGACAGACCCTCTTCCAGAAGGCTTTAAATTGGATTTAGAGCAATCTAAAACGCTTAGCCCTGATTATGACTTAACCTTTGATGAAAAGACAAATACAGTGACTTTAACGGCATATAAAGCAACACTTGAAGCCATGAATAAAGATTTGAATCAAGCTTATCAAGTTCCAAAAGAAACCTTGCAAGGTCAAGTCACAAAAGATGGTTCTAGCTTCAAAAATGATTTTGAAACTCTCATCAATGATTACACCGTCAACTCCAACGAGGTAGAAGTCCATACTCCAGACCCTAAACCTGAAAAATCAAATGAGAATGCCTCAGGAACAACGATTAATGGTCAAGGAATTGATGTTAACGCAACTAACTATTACAAACTCCTTTGGGATTTATCAGGATATAAGGGAATTGCCTCTTCAAAAGAAGATATTGCACGTGGCTTTTACTTTGTAGATGCTGCGCCTGATGTTGTTGATGTTGATTTGAAAAATATCTCATACAAAGATAGCCAAGGCAAAGAAGTTAAAGGAATCACAGCTAAGGTCTATTCTTCTGTAAAAGATGCACCTGCAGAAGTACAGAAAGTTTTAGCTGATGCTAAAATTGCTCCAAAAGGTCAATTTGTCTTTTACTCCGTTGATGACCCTCAAACTTTCTACACGAACTATGTTCAAACAGGAAATAATGTTGAAATTACACAGCCGATGACCTTTAAAGAAGGAGCTTCAGGCGCTTACCAAAATACAGATTATCAAATCGATTTTGGTAATAGCTACGAGGGAGATACGGTTAAAAATAATATTGTCCCTCCAAAAGTAGTGAAACAAGTTTCTGTGGATGGTGGTAAAACCTGGCATGATTCAAAAGACTTACCAGACACCGATAGCAATTACGATTATAAATTAGATTTCAACTTTACAGCCAATGGGGATTACACAAAAATTCTCTTAGGAGATAACTTTGAAAGCTCTCAATGGACGGATTTAGCGAAAGCTAAGGTGACGGATAAAGACGGTAACGATATTGCAGGACAATTCAAAGTATTGAATGCTTCAGGGAAAGATGTGACCAAAGACTTTAATAATCATGTGTTCCAAAAAGACGGTAAAAAGGAAGTCCTTCAAATTATCTTTACGCCTGACAAGATTTCAGATATTACCTCCCTTGCTTCTAATAGTGATCCTGATCTTTTAATTACTCTTACAATGAGTTTCAAAGATGTGACCCTCAAAGGAGCAACAGGAGCTGAACTAGCCAATTACTTGGATAAAGAAGGTAAGATTGTCGCTCCTAACATTGGTCAACTTGATACAACTTCAAGAACTGTAACAGGAGACAATACAAAGGATAAAATTACCAAATCTAATGTCACAAAAGTTATCCCTCCACAATTGACCCCTATGATTAATAAATACGTTTATGAAACAGGTGTCGGTTCATCTATTAACCTTTATGATAAAGGCTTAACTCTTCCAAGCTATTTGTCTAAAATGGCTCAATTTACAAGTCTTAATCTTAACAAAGATGAGAAAGTAAAAGTTGGAGAAACGGTTCATTGGTTGATTGCTACTCAATCAGGAAATAAATCATTGATGACAAATGTCGTTGATACGCTTCCTAAAGAACTCTCATTTGCCGAAAATATGAATGCCAAAGTCTTTGTTTTGAAAAATGATGGCAAACTAGGAGATGAAGTAACCAATGATTGGAAGATTGAAAATAAAGGCCAAACGTTGACCGCTACTCCAAATGATCCAACGAAATACTTCTTTGTTGGTTCATCTACAGACAGTCGTGTTGTCATTACATTAGATACAACAGTCAATGAAGAAGCTAAGACAGGAACATTTACTAATATTGCCACGATCAATACAAAAGATGGCGGTCACAAAGAAGATAAAGCTAATGTTCATACCAAAGAAAAACCAGAAACCGTGATTGAAAAAATCACAGGTTCACTTCCAAAAACTGGTGAAGGCAAAGCTTCTTTGGCCATCTCAATTTTTGGTGCTGCATTACTTGGTCTTGCTGCATATCTTAAACGGAACTGGATAGTATCTACTTATCGTAAGACTGTTCGTAAGATTCGTAAATAATTAAAAATGCTGAGGAATATCTTCAGTATTTTTTTATAGAGAGGAAAAAAATGAAGATAAATATATACAGAGTTTTATTTCTCATTACCTTATTGATATCAATAATATGCTTTAGTTTTGGAAAATCAATGGTGCCAACGGCCTGTTATTTTCTATTATTTGGAAGTATTTTTCAAGTATTGATAGTTGAAGAAAAATTAGATAAATAGAAATAATAGGTTAATATCATGAAAAAAACTTTGATTTCTGTATTCGCAATCACATCATTGGTGACAGTTTCCTTGGTTGCCTTGGAGTGTAGACTAAAACCTCCTAAAAAGGAGGTTTTTAATTTTGATGAGTCACTAAATATTTTGAAAGGAAGTAGAAAATGCCAGGATATAATCGCCCCACATTAAAACGTGGAGAGTATAAAAACTTTGAGCTAGGCCGCCATTCAGCGGTCATCAAAAAAGTGAAACTTGCTAAAACCACGACAGATAAAGATAAATTCACCATTATTGTCAAAGGAAAAGAGGGAGAGTCAGGGATTTATAATCTTGTCTTTGGAACAGATTTTTCAGAAACAAATTTGAATTACATTCTTGCCAGTATTGAAGATAATGGTTATGAAATTCCAATGCTCGACTTTGACTACAATGAACCAACCGCAAAGTTTCTCGAAGGAAAGTCAGTCTATATCAGAGTTACTTTGACAGATTGGGGAGAAGAAGAGAAACCAGGAGTTACAGAGTTTCTCAATGAAGAAGAATTTGAAGCTGAAGAGTAATTAACTTCAGTTCAACTAAAACAAATAAAAGAAAGAAAAGGAATCAAACAAATGGATCAAGTTACAAAGATTATTACCGCACTTGGAGTAGGGATTACAGCTGCCGCAGCTATTGGAGTAATCATGAGTTGGCTCAAGTTAAAAGAAGGACTAGAGGCAGAAGATGCAAGAAATATTAATAAAGGGGCGTTAGGGTTGGCACTTAATGGGGCAACACTTGTTATTATTGGTGGCCTTGTTGCTTTTGTAATTGCTAAACTTACAGGAATTGTAGGATAGGAGGCCTAAAAATGGACGTGACAGCTAATTTATATAGTCAGCTCACGAAACCGTTAGCAGCTTATAATTCGTCAGTCAACGATACAATGACCGCTGTTGCTACAGCAATTCGAGGCTTAGCGCTAGTCATTTTAACGATTTTTGTTCTGATTGAATTAGGAAATATTCGCAAACAAATTGAAAATGAAGGGGGAGGAATGACTGCAGAAGTTTACGCTAGTCTTATTTTAAAGTATATTTTTGCTTTCATTCTGGTTCAATTTTCTAGCGAATTAGTTGATGCGATTTTGTGGGGATTCACAAAAGTAACAGAATTAATTCATGCACATGTAACTGTTGGTTATAAGCTCGCAGAAATACCGAAAGCCACACATCATATGAACTTCTTGGAAAAAGGGGTTTATCTCATGATGACCACTCTTTCGCAAATTATCTCATGGTTTGCGGCTTGGGTCGGCCAAATTTTGGTTTTCATGCGTTCTGTACAAATGTACATTTACAAAGCACTTGCACCAATCATGGTTGTTTTCTTTATGAATGATGAGATGCGCTCAACCACGATTGGCTATCTTAAGCAATTTGCAGGAATTGCGCTTCAAGGTTCGCTGATTATTTTAATCTTGGCCATTTTCCCTGTCTTCATTCAATCTGATTTACTCTTCAGTCTAGATTCTTCTGGAATGAGTGGTTTCTTCCAGGATTTAGGAGTAATAATTGCAGTAGTAGGGAAAGACCTTGTACTCGTATTCCTCCTATTTGGTTCGCAGAACCTAGCAAAACGAATGATGGGGGCGGTATAGTATGGCAGTAAGCTCAGAATTTTATCGAGATTTATCAAAAGTAGAGAAAAAGATTTTTAAAATATCGCTCAGAAAAGCGAAAGCTTATGCTTTGTTATCTCTAGCGGTAGTTCCACTCACAATAGAATTTATCTTTCTTCCAGATTTTATTTTCTATTTAGTTTTTTTCCCTACAGGCGCTCTATTTGGAACCTATCCAACGCTACTCTTGTTAGATCAATGGCGTGAGCGAAAGCGGAAAGTAGAATTATATTTCTCTTATGAAGAAAGAATTTATCAATCAGGACAAATACGGAGGTATGAAAAAAATGAATTTAATCCAGACAAGTCGGTTAAAGAAACAGACGAAATCTAACAAATTAGAAGAACGTCGCAAACAAAGATTGGCTGAACAATCTAGCCCAAGAGCCCAAACCTCTTTGAAATATACCAGTCAATTTAAAGAAGGTCTGATGCACATTGTGGGCGAAGAATACTCTAAAATGTATCGTTTAGGCGATTTAGACTATGAGACTGCAGGTGAAGAGGAACAAGAACAAATTGCTCTTGGATATGCGGAGGGACTCAATACGCTTGATAAAAAATCAAGATATCAGGCATTGATTATCAATAAAGCGGTAAAGAATAGCATTTTTGAAGAGGTGAGACTTCCTTATGAATGGGATGATAATGATGTCTTCCGTCAAGAAATTAATGAAATTAATCGTCAAGGTTTTGAAAGTGATCAACGTAATTTTGAGATTCAAAAGTATGCTATTTTTACGACACAATCAAGAACTCGTAAACAAGCCAGTCAAACGCTTGATACAATGGCGACAAGATTTCAAGGGCGCTTTAATAAAAAAGGAGTCAAGCTCAAAGTTGATAAATTGGATGGCTTAGAACGCCTCAAAGTCAACGCAACTCTCCTCAGACCTAATCGTTATTTTACGGTAGATTATGATGACATCATGCTTTCAGGCTTATCTTCAAAAGCATTTATCAGTCCGAATCGATTCAAGTTCCCTAAAAATAAGCCCTACTTCCGAGTAGGGGATAAATATGCCACCGTACTTTATGCCAATCAATATCCTAAATATTTAGAGGATGAGTTGATTCGAGAACTTTGTAAATCAGGCATTGAACTTGCCATAAGTATTCATGGCAAACCCTATGAAATGATTGAAGCAAGAAAAGCCATTTCAACTGTTAAAGCCCTCAATAAAGCTGCCATTCAAAAACAACAACGTGAAAATTTCAAAGATGGAGTTGGAGAAGATATGATTTCTGGTGAGGCCGCTGAAATTGATGAAGCGACGACAGAATTAATCAAAGAATTTAAAGACCGTGGTCAAAAATACTTCTCAGGCATTTTCTCCATTTATCTTTTGGCAGATACGAAAGATGAGCTGCAACATAAAATAAAAATTGTTGAAGATGCAGGGGCAACCTGGCAAGTTAGCTTTGACAATACGGTGCTTTATACAGAAGAAGCGCTCAATACCATTCTACCAATTGGTAAGCCTTATCTTGACGTCGAAAAGAATTTCATGCGTGATATGACGACGGCCAACCTAGCAACACAAATTCCATTTACAACTCAAGAACTTCAAAGCCCAACTGGTGTGGTTTACGGTAAAAATCAAAGAAGCCATAACCTAATTGTGATAGATCGTAAGAAAGACCTCATTACACCAAGTGCTTTGGTTCTAGGTTCTTCAGGTTCAGGAAAAGGAATGACGGTCAAGTGGGAAATTATTAATATCTTGCTCAAATATCCTAATCGTCGAATCATCATTGTTGATCCAGAAGGTGAGTACACCGCACTTGCGGAAGCTCTAGGAGGTATCATTCTTTATATCTCTACTGGGACAAATAGTCACCTTAATCTGCTGGACATGCCAGATAAGGATTTGTTGGATAAAGAAGACCAACAAGTGGACTATGTTAAAGAGAAAACCAATCTATTGGTAAACCTCTTCAAACTGCTCTTACAAGATTTTGGAGATATTCAAAAATCTATTGTGGATGAATACACCGCTCTTCTTTTTGCCAATTTTGAAAACAAAGACCGCAAACCAACGCTTAAGGACTGGTATGAGCTTTTGACTCAATCATATGATCCAGATGTTTTAACTTTTGCAAAAACTGTCCGTCCTTATACTGTCGGTTCTCAAGATATTTTTGCGCATGAAACCAACGTCGATTTAAGTTCACGCTTGGTTGTTTTTAACACTAAGAAACTTGATCCTGAATTAAAAACCTTTGCGAACAAAGTGATTTATGACCAAATTTGGAAAGAAATTGTTAAAAACCAACATAAGATTACCACTCATCTTTATTTTGATGAAATTCAAACCAATTTCGGTAACGATGAAGATGCGCAATTCTTTATGAATATTTGGGCTCGTGTCCGTAAATATGGGGCTGTCCCTACAGGAATTACACAATCTGTACTTACTTTATTAGAGTCAGAATACGGTCAAAACATGATTTTGAATACGGAGTTCATTGTTTTACTTCGTCAGAAGTTAGGAACAATTCGACGACTTGAGGAAGTGGTTCGTTTGACGGACACATTGAAAGAGTATATCCAAGAAACGGCTCCTCAAGGAACTGGACTGATTTATGCAGGAGGGGTTGTTGTTCCGTTTGAAAATACGATTCCTGAGGACACTCGTCTCTTTGAAATTATGAATACGGACTCTAAGGGAGCTTAGAAAATGGATAAAAGAAGCAAAGAAAACTTTAAAGCTTCGCTCAATGTCCAGAAACGTGTCTCTGATGGAATTGATGCGAATGCCTTTAGAAAACCTCGACAAGCCACACAGCTTAGTAAGCAGACACTTAAAGAAAGCAAAAAAAATCTTAAAGTTCGGCGGACAAACTACAGGAAGCTTAAAGCTGGTTCAGGTTTACAAGTTGTTGCAGCCAAAAAGAAATATCTTGAAGCAAAAGCTGATAAAAATGCTTCTAAAGTGGTTTTTAAAAAAGCAAAGAAATCTGATCCAACACGAGCAGCAAACAAAGCGAAAGGCTATGCCAAGAATCAAGCCAAGCAAACAGCAGTCAACCACTTAGTGTTATCGCCTCTTGAAAAAGATGATACTTTAAGAGAAGGTTCAGACCTCTATAGAAAGACTCAACGTACCAAAAGTGGGTTAAAACTTTCTAAGGATGTTGTCACTTCTTCCGCTAAAGCTTCGGTTAATCTTTCAAAGCATACTTACGGTTTAGCCAATCGAAGTGTTAATATGGTTCGAGGTCGTGGGTTTGTCAGAACTCCTTCTGAATTGGGTTTCAGAAGGCAAGCCGCAAAAAGAATGCGGAACTTTCAAAATAAGCTGAGTGCCGCAAGAAAGGCAAAAAAGGCGGAGCAAGGATTTTCTTTGATTCGGTCAATCTTAAAAGGCCAACAAACCCTGAGTCGTGCGTTTACTTTAATCGTGACCTCCAAAGGATTACTCGTCGTTCTTGCCGTTATGTTTATATTGTGTCTCTTGGGAATCCTTAACATGGCCTCCTCTGTTCCAACAAAGCAAGATGATTTTCAACTGACAAAGTCTTGGACGTATTTCACAAAACTTGATGCAGAACAATCAGAGGATGGAAATAACTTCTACACGCCTTTGGATGATGTGATGTTTTATATGAATGACCAATTTGAAGATTATAATTTACAAGATCAAGTGCCTGTAGGTTCAAATGGTGCAGCACTTCCGAACCAAAATTATGAACAATATCTTACAGGTCTTTGGTCAGCCTTAAATGGCTCTTCTCCTGATTATAAGCTAACAACAATGGAGGCTTTGGAGACGGATAAGAGTTCTAAATATTATCTATCTCTTGATGATTATTCAGATTTTAAAGAACGTGTTAATGAAGTAGGTTATGACAGCCTTGATGGTCAACTTCAATTTCCTTATCAAACAGAGAGTTTGGTTATCAATCGTAGATATGGCTACGAACGGAATGGAGATAAAACTGAACTCCACTCAAGCATTGATGTTAGTTCAGCACCAGGGCAAGATTTAACTTCACCAATGCACGGAATTGTTAATTCTGTGACTGACCCTAATACATTGGTCATTTCTGAAGCTGAAAATGCACGGCTGACAATTGTTGGGATTAATAGCGGACGGTTTATTGGAGGTGAAACAGTAGATGCTGGAACACTTCTTGGTAAGGCCACAAAGTCAAGTCTTAATATGACCTATGAAAAATATAATGAAGATGATAAAAAATGGGCAAAAGTTAATCCAGCATTTTATTTTCCTAAAGTGACCTATACTCAGTTTACCTCTTTAGCTTCAGATAGCTTTGATCCAGGAAAAAGTGTTTCTGAACGTGCGGAGGCCGTTTATAATTTCTTAACCAAACTTGGCTATAAAAAAGAAGGAATTTGCGCTATCTTAGGTTCTTTTACTGAAGAATCTCAAATCAATCCTAAGCGAGCTGAAGGAGATTATTTATCTCCACCAGTTGGTGCTTCTGGAAATTCTTGGGATGATCCAGCTTGGTTGGCAATGGGTGGGTTGGATATTTACGGAAAATATCCAAACATCCTTCATAGAGGGTTGGGGTTAGGTCAATGGACAGATACATCTGATGGTTCTGAAAGACACACTTTACTTTTAAATTATGCCAAAGCAAAAAATAAAAAATGGTACGACTTAGACCTTCAGCTTGATTTTATGCTCAATGGAGATACTCCAGGGAATCAAACCATGTTTAAAAATACCGCTAGTAATGCCGTCTCTTCTTCAATTCCAGAACTGACCAACTACTTCTTGACTTACTGGGAAGGAAATCCAGGGGACAAGATTCAGGCACGTGTACAAGCCGCCCAAAATTGGTTCACTTACTTCTCAAATAATGGTGGCTCTGATGCGGATATGAGCGCATCATCAAAAGAACTCTTTGAGAAATATAAAGACAAAATTAAACCTCTCCCTTCTAATAAAGAAACACAACAAGGGCAAGGATGGCCTGGTAATGGCTATGAACCTGGGAATTGTACTTGGTATGTCTTTAATCGTCAAGCTCAAATTGGTCATAATATTAATGGCTATATGGGTAATGGTGGCCAATGGGGTTATAACTATACTAAAACTCCAGGAGCTACAATTGATTCTAAACCACAAGTGGGAGATGCGGTAAGTTTCTCTCCAGGTGTTGCAGGGTCTAGTTCAGAATATGGTCACGTGGCTCAAGTTGAAGTTGTCAATCCAGATGGTACATTTTTAGTTTCTGAAATGAACACTTTAGGCCTTTATTCAATGGGCTATCGAATGTTTAAACCAGGAGCAGGAATGACATTTGTTCACTTTAAATAAAGGAGAGAAATGGAAGAAATAACTGAAGAAACACAAGTTTTGCTCAATAAAATTTATCGTGATTTCTTTTTTACCCTACGTTCTAGTTGGTTTAAAAAGCATAAAAACTCTGACCTTTTAGAGTTTTGTTGTCGCTTGACTGACTGTCTCGAAAATTTCCCTTCAGAACTTTTAACAGGAGAGTTGGATTGGGAACTTAGAGTCTATGTTGAAACGGTAGAGAATAATCTTGAGTTTTTTGAAACACTACCAAATGAAGTTAAAGCTACATATTCTAAACAGATTATTGAAATAAAAAAATTTATGGAAGGAGCGTTTAAAAAATAGATGTTCTATTTTTTAACAAACTATCGTGTATAATCAAAAAAAATTAAAGACTTTCAAAAGTGTCAGCTTAATCGTAGTCATCATCTTTGCGGTATTAGTCGTAGGAGGAATCGGATTCACGATTGGGATGAGCGGAAAGCAAGCAGCAATAAAACAAGTTGAAAAACCAAAGGTTATTGTCGATACAAAAAAATTATCAGATAGCACAGTCAATAAGTTTCTTATTGCTTACTATACAAAGAAAGATTTAGGTGAAAATGACAATCGATATAAACCATTGATGACTGATAGCATGTATAATCAAGCAACGTCTAATGAGAAACTACCAGTTAATCAAGCCTATAAAGGTTATGTGATTGACCAAGTCTTTAGCAAGGCTGATATTTATATCAATCAAAAAGACTTAACTGCAATTTGTAATGTAACTTATAAAAATACCCAGTTGACCAAACTAAATTCTAAGGTAGGAGCTTTATTTGATCAGCCCAATAGGGTAACCATTCGTTTAATGTTTCTTCAACAAGGTAAAAAATACCTGGTGAATAATTTAGAAGCGATAACATTAGTAGAACCTGACGGAACGACAAGTGCAAACAGTTATCCGACTGCTCCTACAGCACCGTCAAGCAGCTCAAGTAGTATGAGCATGAGTTCAAGCTCAACTGTAAGTTCTAGTCCTAGCTCTAGTTCAGAAGTCAGTACAACAAAGGAGAAATAAATGACAAAATTAGAAGAATTGGAAAAAAGAAAAAAACGCCTGGAAGCAGAAGCTGAAAAGGCTGAGCAACAGGCCAAAAAGTATCAAGAAACGGCCAGACAAAAAAGGCAAGAGAGCAAGAGAGTAGAAGCTGAGATGCTTTCCGAAACCTTGGTTCAAAGTGGAATGAGTCTTTCAGAATTACAAGACCTTATTGGAATTAAAAATAACTCTCAACAACCTACAAAATCTGAAGGAGAAGCTTAATGTTTGAAGGAATGTTTAATAAGAAAAAATATCGGATTGAGTTAAGCCAAGTTCAAAATATTCGTCCGGATAAAGTAAGAAATGCGGCTGATTTAGTTAATTTTATTATTGGTGAGAATCAAGAATTACTAGATCACGAGGAACAAGGTTTTCTTGTCGTCTCAAAAATTGAAAGCTCTAAAAAAGGAGAGCAAATTTTATTTGCTCAACGTTTAGAACTACCAATGGCCGCTAAAACAAACTTTGATGCGTTACTTGAACCTTTCTACACCAGAAAGCCACTTGAGTTTGATGAAAGTATATTGGAAATTCAAGATAAAAAAAGAAATTCGCTTGAAAATGTTGAAGAAAAAATTAATCAAGCAAAAAATGATATCGTTCAACGTGAAGAAAATGACGAAGGGTACGCTCCAGCTCCACAATTAGATTTATCGGATGACAAAGAAGAAGATGAGTCAGATTCTGGAAGCGATAAACAAGTCATTAATGACGATCCAAGTGAACTCTCAAATGATACTGGACGTACTGAAATCAATGTTCCTGCTTCAACGCTTTTAACAGAAGCCGCAATTAAAGAAATTGTCGCTAAGGAGATGAAAGATAAAGATGAAGAGATTGAACGTCTTAAGCAATCTCTTCGTTCACAAGAAAAAGAGGAAATGGCTAAGGTAGAAAATCCACCAGTCAAAGATGACCATGTTTCCGAAGCTATTTTACCAACTCCTTCAGTCTCTTCTGATTTAGTTGAAGATGTCAATGTTCTTGATGTCATCAAAATGGTTAAGTATGATGCTAATAAGCGTCTTGAAGATTTTATCAGTCAAGAAACTGCCAAAATCAATGCGGAAATTGAAGCTCTTGATACAAGAGATAAAATTGAACCCACGTTATCCAAACGTTTTGGGGACGAAAAAGAGCTTGAGATTGACGAATTGAACCGAAAGGTTGAGTCAGAAAAAACTGAAGCAATCTCTACTGAAAATGCTCGGCATGAAGCAGCCCTCAAATCTATTGAATCTGAGAGTGAAGCTAACCGAGTGAGCCAAATAGCAAAATTGACTGAAGAATTTTCTGCTAAATTATCTTCCGCAATTAAAGAAGAGTACGAACGTCAAACTGAGCAGCTTAATCTCATTCTTCAAGGAAAAACTGAAGAACTTCAATTACGTCAAAAAGCAGTTAATGAGGGCATGAAAAACACCGTCTCTGAAGTGCTTGAAGGCTTTAATACGAATCATGGAGAAGTGATTCAAAACGTTGAACGGCGAAAAAATTCAAGTGGTGTGATTCCTCTTCGCCAACGTGTAGGATAGAAGGAAAGTAAAAATATGATTGGTATCATTAATAAACTTAGAATAAGGAAAAATAGAGAAGCTGTTATCCAACAAATAAATTGGATTCATGAAGAATTAAATTCAGCATGTGAATGTAATGATATAGCCGAACTTAAAAAGAAGCTTCATGTGTTGGACAGTAGGCTTTATCTTTTATTCCCTAATATGCAACCAAAAGAAAGCTGGCAGAGATGGAACAAAAGGAAATTTTAGATAAATTCTATATTCATGGAGGCAACACATTAAGGGTTGTCCTACAAGTTTTGGCTAACCTCTCTACTGATGGGATTCATCAATGGGTTGAAAAGCGTCATCCCTTGAAAGGAGAAACAGGACTTTATAAATTGCTTAGTAGTAGTGATCCAGTTTCAATGAAATTCTTGCAACAAAATGTTGATTTGAATCAACTCAAAAGTTATTTGGACGAAGTGGGTTTGCCTTTTGCATTCAAAGAAGTTCCTGGAGGGACTAATTTCTATTTTAAAATTAAAGATGAACAGTTAGCCTACCAGGCACTTGGCAAAATTTTTGAACATATTACAAAAAATCCTTCAGATTTTGCGAAAAAAGTGGTTCAAAATCCACATCGAATGACCTTTGAACAGCGATTAAAATATGTTAAGGAAAACAAACAATTTAAAGGAGACCTTTCAAAAATACCTTCAGTTAAAGCTCCAATGAAAGGAAAAGGATGAAAAATCAAAATGATAATCAACCTTATAAGAAAAAGTTTAAACCCTACTTGATATTGTCAGGATTCCTTTTTATTTTAGGTTTTGCGATAGGTAATTTCTTCTGGATGTTACCTGGAGATTCAATCTATAGTAAGGAAATTTTTCTAACAAGCGGAGACCTGTTAGGTTACTTTAATAAAGAACTCTGGCATTTCTTCTATCATCCTTCCTTTGCAGCTCTCGTATGTGGAGTTGTTTTCTTTTTGGTTGGGATGTTAATGTTTGTCTATAATAATGATTCAGGAATTTATCGAACAAACGTGGAACATGGTTCTGCTCGATTAGCAAAAGAGGAAGAGTTAGAAAAATATAGAGACCCAGAACCTGAGAATAATAAAATTTTAAGTAAAAATGTTCAAATGGGACTCTTTAATGATCGTCTCCCTCAAAAGGTTCAAAAAAATAAGAGTGATATGGTTTTAGGTGACTCTGGAGCTGCAAAAACCTTGGCACTTATTATGACGAATATTATGCAGCTCAATGCCTCCTTTGTGATTACTGACCCTGATGGTGGGCTTGTTTATCGTGTTGGTGCAATGCTGAAAAAAGCAAAGTATAACATCAAAATATTAGACTTAAATACCTTGACCAATAGCGACACGTTCAATATCTTTAACTATATTAAAACTGAGCTGGATATTGACCGAGTTCTTGAGGCAATTACTGAAGGAACAAAAAGTAGTGATAATCAAGGGGAAGATTTTTGGGTCAAGGCTGAAGCACTTCTTGTACGTGCAATTATCGCCTACCTCTGGTTTGACGGAAAAGATAACAATTACACCCCTCATTTGGGAATGATTTCTGACATGTTGAGATATCTGGAGAGAGATGACCCTAAAAAGCCGAGTCCAGTTGAAGAATGGTTTGATGAGCAAAATAAGCTCCATCCTGATAACTATGCTTATCGCCAATGGTCGCTTTTTAATGACCTTTATAAATCAGAAACTCGTGCGAGTGTCCTTGGAATTGCGGCCTCACGCTACTCTGTCTTTGACCATGATCAACTGAGAGATATGATTCGTCACGATTCTATGGATATTGAGTCATGGAACGAAGAAAAAACAGCCGTATTTATTGCCATTCCAGAAACAAGTAAGTCGTTTAACTTTATTGCCAATATTTTTCTGGCAACGATTATGGAAACATTGCGTGCGAAGTCAGACCGAATCAGGCTTGGTAGGGAACAATTAGCTCCTGGGAAAAAACTTTTGCACGTGCGTTTTCTAATTGATGAGTTCGCCAATATTGGTAAGATTGCCAACTTTGAAGAGGCTTTAGCTACATTCCGTAAACGTGAGATGTCATTCATGGTTATTCTTCAGTCCCTGGCGCAGCTTAAAAAAATGTATAAAAATAACTGGGAAGAAATCGTTGATAACTGTGCAAGCCTTATTTACTTGGGGGGAGATGACCCAAAGACTTTAGAGTTTTTATCTAAACGTTTAGGGAAACAAACCATTTCTCTTAGAAAGCATAGCATTTCTAAAGGTGGTAGTGGCGGAGGTTCTGAAAGTCGAGATAAAACTGGCCGTGACCTTATGATGGGAGACGAAATCGCCACTATTGACGGCGATGAGTGCCTCGTATTCATAAAAAAAGAACGTGGCTTCCTTGACCGCAAATATTATGCCTATGAACATCCTAGAGCTGATGAATTGGCTAGAAATCCAGGGGATAAAAATTGGTTTAACTATCGCCGTTACATGAATGAAGAAGAAAAATTGCTTGATGATGTGCGACGTGGCGCTACTATTTTAAATGATCATGGAATGATTCAATCTGAAATTCCTGCTTAAACATTAAAAAAAGAAGAGGGAACAAATGGAAAAACTAGAGAATCCGAATTTAAACCAGGCTTTAGATAATTTACAACAATCAAAAGCACTCAATAGCCAACAAGCTCAACAAATTTCTGAATTACTTAATCGTTATAGTGATTTAGAAAAAATGCACAACGAGGCACTCCAGAAGTTAGAACAACTCTCAAAAGGTGGGCCACTCTCAAAAGAAGTGAAAACAACTATAAAAGAGACCGCCTCCGTAAGCAAGCAAAGTCAACAACGTGTCACAGATTTTGTTAATCGGCTCATTAAGACTTCTAAGCTGAAGAGTCAAACAGCGCTCAGAATTTCAATGAAAACCATGCGTGTTGATTCTCTTCTCACGTCGCTCTCTACTGGTTTAAAGCATTTTGCGGAAAAACTTGGCCAGTTAGAACAAAAGATTCAAGCTTTAGGGGTAGAACAACAACAACCTAAAATTGAAATAGAGCAAAAAAACTACATAGAAAAAACTCCAGAGCCTGAAGTCGTTGCACGTCCACGAGTTCGAGTGGGCGAACGTCGTCCAGATTTTCAGTCAGACAAATCGAAATCTAAAAAAGTTGAACCTTCAAAGCAAGAAGAACCAACTAAAAAGAATAAAACTGCAGCTCCAGAAGTTGAACTAACCAAGGAAAGGCCCAAACCTAGTGCATCTGTTCTGCCAGAAGACTTTCGCCCAATCTTAGAAAGAAGCCCTCTCTCCATTGATCCCACTCATGAATCTCAAGATGAGTTAGGGAATCCAACTTATGGTTATCGAGCCAATCAGAAAGTTGACGTGCCTGGTGTTCCACTTGAATTAATTAAAGGTTTGAGTAGTATAAAAATCAGCGATTTATTGAAAAAAGACCTGGTTGACCGCTTAATGGATGGTCGTTTGTATGTCGATCAAGTTTTTACTGAAGCGCAACAAACTCAAATGGTTGCGGCTTACAGTAACCAAAAAAAGCAGCCCAATGCCTTTGAGAAGCGTGTTTCCAAAGCTGCAGTTGAGAAGAAAGAACAGAAAGCGACCGTTTCTCAGTCTCAAGAAGTGACTCAAGAAAAACATCGCTCAAGATAATCTAAAAATAAATCAAGATAACCATCAAAAATAAAGAGACATCTGACAAATGAGATGTCTTTTTTTATATCAATTTAACGATCGTTTAATTACGAGAAAGGAATTTCAATGGGACTACAAAATAACAATGAAAATGAAAGCAAATGGTTTGACGAAATTTGCGAACGCTTGGGGATTCATGGAGAGACAAAGAATACTGTTTTACTCACGATTGAAAGTAATAGGAAAATTCTAGGTCACCCAAAGTCTTTTAACGAATGTGAAGCAATGATTAAACAAGTTTTTAAATCTGCTTTTAAATAAATATCAAAATAATAATTTATTAAGGTGTCTGTGAGGACACCTTTTTTGATTGGAGAAAATAATGCCAAATTATAATAGACCTCAAACTAGGCAACTCTCCTCCCACTTAGAGCGCAAAAAACTCAGAGAAGATGCCAACAATAAGAATATCGTTGAAGTCGCACAACAACTCGGAATGACACTTGAGCGCATTGGGAAAGATTATCAATGGAAAGACCATGATAGCTTAAAATTTGACACAAGGAAAAACTATTTTTATTGGAACGCCCAGGGCTTTGGGGGTGGCCCTATAAAATTGGCTCAAACTATTATGGAGTGTTCTTATGGAGAAGCGGTTCGATTTTTAACTGGAAAAGAAATTTCCAAATTTGATCAAACATTAGTTCCTAAACGTAAGTTTAGCTATAAATTAAAAGATGTATCAAACCCAACAGCCATGAGAGATTACTTGAAAAATCAACGTCAACTATCTGATGAAACGATCAATTATTTTATCAATCAAGGAGTCCTATCACAAGCTAATTTTAAAGATAGGGGAGCTGAACAGTATGCCCCAGTCATTGTATTTAAGCACTTCGATTCAACTCACAAAATGCAAGGGATGGCTTTACAAGGGACACAAAATGACTTTGACTTATATCCAGAGCGAGGTAAATTGAAAAAAACTTTTGGGGACGGACTCTATAGCTGTGTGGTAAAAGTAGGTCATCCACCAATTATTGAGGAGAAAAAAGCCAATTCTACCGACAACATTATTAGTGACCAAAACCCCCTTAAAATCATTGTCTTTGAAGCGCCAATAGACATGATGTCTTATTATGAACTCTTTAAAGATAAGATTGGGGATGCTTATTTAATGGCAATGAGTGGATTAAAAAAAGGGGCAGTTTCAACACTTTTAGCAGAAAAATTCACGGTTAAAATTACTGAAGAAAAGAAAGCAGGTTTTTTAGACTTTATTCAAAACTCTACAAACGGAACCAATGCTGCCAAAATCATTCTGGCCGTAGATAATGATGAAGCTGGAAAAAATTTCATTAATAAATTTGGAATAACGAAAATTCCAGTTGTCTCTCACTTACCCCACCTTGCTCCTGGTGCTGAAAAGGCAGACTGGAATGAGGTGCTTCAACGCGTTAAAAAGCCCCAGAAAACGCCATTTGAAGAGCGATTAAAGAAAGCTGCAGAAGCACGTCCAAATTTTGCGGCTCGTCTTAGACAGGCTGCAGCAACTAAACAAAAATAAATAGGGAGAGAGTATGAAGAAAAAACAATTAATTAAAGAAAAGGAAGAACTACAAAAATCGCTTGCTTTTTTTATTATGGTAGCTGAGCTAAATAAAGTGAAGATTCCTGAACAATTATTTGAGCGTTATGGCTGTAGAAAAAATGAACTTGGCTTTCCTGTAGAGCTTTTTCCTAAAAGTGAATTTGAACGTTGGGGGAATGCTCAAGAATATGCGTTATTACAAAAATCTGTAGAAGATAACCTTGACAAAAGAGTAGAAGTTGGGCCGATTACAAAGGCCTTATTAGAGAAAAATCTGAATCATAATCTAAGTGCTAAAGATTTTAAAAATGGGTTTGAATTTTATTCAGCGTTATATACTCAAGGCCTTACTCCTTTACTTAAAGAAGCAGTAGAAAAAAATCATGGCATTGGATTGAGC
>Ga0208186_100031_pt1 | contig 23991 bp, 22 predicted proteins | sample Shrwel1BS1Day23_FD_187537 | JGI IMG/M metagenome (GOLD analysis project Ga0208186, IMG submission 187537) | Subsurface microbial communities from deep shales in Ohio, USA - Utica-3 well 1 S-1-Day23 (SPAdes) (version 2) ... | reverse complement strand
ATTGTAGTCTTTGAACTCTGAGTTAATAATACCTAAAAATTGTTTAATCATAATAATTCCTTTATTTTTTTATCACAATATTCTATGATAGCAGAGATAAGTAATCTAATCAAATAATTATCGGAATCGAAATAAAATCAAGATTAGATAGATTTCTTGTAATTAAAAAACCAGAAAATAAATTTATTACTAATATCTAATGAAAAACTGAAGAATAACTGTTAAAATAATGATAGAGATTTTATTAGGAGAGGAAGATAATGATAATTAAAACAATAAATTTAGAAGACTATAAAGAAGTTGCTGAACTTATTCGTGAATCTTTTAGTCAGTCAGAACATGGTTATGGTAATGAGGCTGAACTTGTTGATAAAATTCGTAATGAAGAAGGCTATATCAAAGATTTGGAAATTGTTGCTTTTGAAGATGGTAAAATCACGGGTCATGGGCTTTTAAGTGAGGTGAGTATTGTCAATCAGAGTCAGAGTTTTAAAGGTTTGGTATTAGCTCCTCTTGATGTTTTGCCTGCCTATCAAGGAAAAGGAATTGGAGCGGCAATACTATTAGAGCTTGAAAAAAGAGCCAAAATTTTGGACTATTCCTTTATCAGCATTTTAGGTCATGAAAGTTATTATCCTAGATTTGGCTATGTTCCAGCAAGTCAATATCAAATCCAAGCACCCTTTGAAGTTCCAGATCAGAACTTTATGATTAAAGAATTAATTGATGGTAGATTAGAAGGAAAATCAGGAGTGATTCAGTACTCAGAGGCCTTTAACTAAGGAGTAACTGTCTTTCAAACTCTTGGGGGCTGGCTTGATATTTTTGAGTCAAGATAATAAAAATTCTTGCATTTTGGTCTATAAATCGGTATAATAAGCTAGTAAGTTGGCCCGGTAGCTCAGTTGGTAGAGCAGTAGACTCTTAATCTATGGGTCCAGGGTTCGAGCCCCTGCCGAGCCATAAATAGTAAAAGCACTCTAATTTTAAAAATTTAGAGTGCTTTTTTTGCTGACAGGTTTGTCAGTAAAGTAAATAGTCTGAAAATAGTGTATAATATTGTCAAAAGATTTCTGTCAGTAGAACAGGATGGTAAGTAGAGGATGTTTTATGGATTTATTAAAAAAATTTAACCCTAATTTAGATAAAATTGAAATTTCACTCATTCGTCAATTTGACCAACAGGTTTCATCTATCCCTGATATTATCAAGTTGACGTTGGGAGAGCCTGATTTTTATACACCTGAACATGTCAAGCAAGCAGGAATTGCGGCGATTGAAAATAATCAAAGTCATTATACTGGAATGGCTGGTTTATTAGAATTACGTCAGGCTGCTAGTGAATTTTTGTTAAAAAAATATGGTTTATCTTATGCTGCTGAGGATGAAATATTAGTCACTGTTGGAGTGACCGAAGCGATTTCTAGTGTTTTGCTGTCAATTTTAGTTGCGGGTGATGAGGTTTTGATTCCAGCCCCTGCATACCCTGGCTATGAGCCTTTAATTACGCTTGCTGGCGGTTCTTTGGTTGAAATTGATACCAGAGCTAACGATTTTGTTTTAACGCCTGAGATGCTTGATCAAGCGATTATTGAGCGTGAGGGAAAAGTTAAAGCTGTTATTTTGAATTACCCCGCAAATCCTACAGGAGTAACTTATAATCGTGAACAAATCAAGGATTTAGCTGAGGTTTTGAAAAAGCATGAAGTTTTTGTAATTGCTGACGAGGTTTATTCTGAATTAAATTATACTGACCAACCGCATGTGTCAATTGCTGAATATGCCCCTGAGCAAACGATTGTTCTTAATGGTTTATCAAAGTCACATGCGATGACCGGTTGGCGAATTGGATTAATCTTTGCGGCGCGTGAATTAGTGGCACAGATTATTAAGACGCACCAATATTTGGTGACTTCGGCTTCCACTCAGTCTCAATTTGCTGCAATTGAAGCTTTGAAAAATGGAGCTGATGATGCCCTTCCGATGAAAAAAGAATATCTTAAACGTCGTGATTATATTATTGAAAAAATGTCAGCTCTTGGGTTTAAAATTATTGAACCAGATGGAGCTTTCTACATTTTTGCAAAAATTCCAGCTGATTTGGAGCAAGATTCATTCAAGTTTGCGGTTGATTTTGCAAAAGAAAATGCAGTTGCCATTATTCCCGGTATTGCTTTTGGTCAGTACGGTGAGGGATTTGTCCGCTTGTCTTATGCGGCTTCAATGGATGTCATTGAGCAGGCAATGGCAAGGTTAACAGATTATGTAACTAAAAAACGTGGCTGAGCTGAGAAATCTGTCAGTAAAATTAAAATCACTGATGGCAATTGCAAGAGTTGTCAGTGATTTTTTTGATATAATGAAGTAACTTATTGAAAGGGGAAAATCATGCGTGATGCCGAAACTCAAGGTTTAGTACTTTATAGTCGTAATTACAAAGAAAAAGATAAATTGGTCAAGATTTTTACAGAGTCTTTTGGTAAGCGGATGTTTTTTGTCAAAAATTTTGGAAAATCTCCTTATGCCAGTTCCTTACAAGCTTTTACTGATGGAAAATTGACGGCAACAATTAATGACGGAGGATTTTCTTTTATCGAAGATGTCAGTGAAGTCGTTGTTTATAAAAATATTAGTGCAGATATTTTCATCAATGCTCATGCCTCTTATATCATAAGTTTAGCCGATGCAGCCATTTCTGATAATCAATACGACCCAGCACTTTATGGATTTCTAAAGCGAAGTTTGGAACTTTTAGACCAAGGATTTGATATGGAAGTCGTGACTAATATTTTTGAATTACAAGTTCTTCATCGTTTTGGGGTTTCATTGAACTTTTCAGAATGTGCTTTTTGTCATAAAACAGTAGGACCATTTGATTTTTCATATAAATTTAGTGGCTGCCTTTGTCCAAGGCATTTCGATGAAGATTTGCGAAGAAGTCATCTTGACCCTAACGTGATTTATTTAATCAATCTCTTCCAAGAAATTTCTTTAGATGAATTAAAGAAAATTTCGATAAAAGCAGAAATGAAAGCGAAAATTCGTCAATTTATTGATGGACTTTATGATGAATATGTTGGGATTCATTTAAAATCCAAAAAATTCTTGGACGGAATGTCTGGTTGGGCAGATATTATGAAATAAACCTGTGGATAAGTCGCTGGAAGTTCTGTCAGTAAATTTATCCACAGTGGAAAACTTAAAATTACTGACAGAAACCTCTAAATATTTCTGTCAGTAAAAAATGAGGAAAATTTATGGACTCAAAATCATGGGGAAGAGTTTTTCGTGAAATTCGCGAAATGAAAAATTTGTCATTATCCAAAGTTGCAGGAGATTATGAGAATTCACCAAATTTTATCACTTCAAAGCAACAAGTTTCACGTTTTGAACTTGGTAAATCTGATATCACACTCACAAAAATTTATGATTTAGTTGAAAATATGGGACTTTCTTTTGAAGAATATCTTTATCATGTCAGAAATTATGATCTTCCGAGTGGACGAGCACTTTTTGAAGAACTTGGACGATTACAAGGACTTGATAATTTGCCTGAAATTGAAAAAATTTATCAAGAACTAGAAGTCAGATTTGCGGAAACTCAAAAACAAGCCGATTATTGGAATACTTTAGAATACAAGTCATTTTTGGCGCAAAAAAACTATAAATCCTACCAGATAAGCGAAAAAGAAATTCAAGAAATTAGTGATGACCTGTTTTCCATGTTGGAATGGGGCGAGGCCGAACTCTTTTTATTCAGCGAATTTATTTATTTTTTACCTGAAACTCTCGTTTTTGAGTTTTCAAAAGAGCTGATTAAACGGACAAAGTTTTATCGAAAAATACCAGAAAATAAAACTCAAGTCACCCTCGTTATTCGAGATTGTACCAATTATTTCATTGAAAAATCTCAGGTGGAGCAAGCTGAAATACTTCTAAATAGTTATGAAAAATTGATTGAAAGTCCGATTGTTGACGTTTATTCTCGTAAAGAGTATCTATTTGTTGAAGGAAATTATCAATTTTTGATTGGTAATATAGAAAAAGGAAATCAGATTTTTGAAAATTTAGCCATTATGTATGAAAAATTAGGTTATGACAACGCGGCAAGTTATATGAGAGAAAGCGTCACAAATAAGTGACGTTTTTTTATTTGGAAAATGGAGTGATAGAATGATTTTAGACAAAATCATTTTTGTTAGAAAAGCAAAATTTGATTACTTATGAGATAGGATTAGAGTGAATGATATGCGACTTATTACTAAAAATTCAGCCTTTCGCTCGCTTTTTTTGTGTGGTGTCTTTAATACAACGGGGAGTAATTTATTTGCTCTCGCTTTTCTTATTTATGCTTCAACTTATCCTAATAGTAAGTTTTATATTTCTCTTGTGGCCTTATTTATGGTAATTCCCACGTTTTTTAATGCTTATATGGGTTATTTGGCGGACCGCACTAAGGATAAAAAGCGTGCGCTATTTATGACGTCTTGGATTCAGACAATCTTGTTTATCGGCGTCGCTTTTGCCATTGAACAACGTTCATTTTTTGTTTTTTTGTTCTGTATTCTGATCAATTTGGTAGATGAGCTCCTTGCTATGTATAAAGACGGCTTGGAATTACCGATTATGCAAAGTCGTGTATCATCAGATGATATTCAACCTGCTTACGGGTTAATACAGGGCGCAAGTTCTTTGATTGGAATTGTCGGAAAACCAATTGGTCTAGCACTTTTGGCTATTTTAGGAAATTCTTTTTCCCTGTTGGCTCTGGTGAATGCTGGTTTGTACTTTATATCAGGAATAGTCTTATTTGAGAGTAGAAAATATCTGTACATAGAAGTTACAAAAAAACCTGACGGAGGAAAATTTCATTTTTCACTCAAGGAAACACTCTTGCAAATTATAAAAGTGTTCAAAGTTGAGGGGACGACGTCAGCAATTTCTCTTATTATTATCATACTGATTATTAATTTTTCAATTAACGGAATTTTACCATTGATTGACCTAGCAATGGTGCACCACAATCCATTTGGTCATAACTTTGGATTGGCTGTTACTGTATTTAGCCTTTCATTTTCTTTAGGTGTCTTCATATCATCGTTTTTTATGCACGATTTTTTTCAAAAAAAGAACTTAAGCTTTATATTGAAATTAGTTTTGGGACTGCTTATCTTGTTTTCTTTATTCCTTATGTCTTTTGGACTCGTGTCTATTGCACTATTTTTCGCTATCGGATATTGTTTTGCTAAGGTTAATCCGAAACTTACAAGTATTATCTTTCAGATTATTCCAAAAGAAGATTTGGCGACCATTCGGGGAGGAATTTCAACATTTTTTGCAACAGCAAGTTCGATGGGAGTTTTAGTATTTGTGGCTTTGGCTAATCTTATTGGTCTTAGTTTAACTTTTTATATTATTGCTTTCATCTGTTTTATTGCTTTAATTAGTCCTACTTTTATAAATTTATTCAAAAAAAATCACTGACAGATTATTTCGTCAGTGATTTTTCTTATTTTAAACGTGAATTGGCAAGCCATCAGCCAATTCAGCTGTATCCATAATCGCTTCACCAAGTGTTGGGTGAGGTTGGATAGTCAATGAGATATCTTTAGAAGTCAAACCATTTTCAATCGCTAGTGATAAACCAGAGATCAGGTCAGATGCGCCAGGACCAACGATTTGAGCACCAATTAAGGCACCTTCTTTAGTTTCGGTAATCAAACGTAAGAAACCAGTGGTATCATTCATTGAAATGGCACGACCATTTGCAGCAAATGGGAACTTAGAGATCTTGACATCTTTACGGTCTTTAACTGATTCAGGCGTTTCTCCAACTGTTGCTAGTTCAGTTGTTGTATAAGCAACGGCTGGCAAAGCAACGTGCAAGTCCACGTCGTCTTCAGCTCCAGCAATGGCCGCTGCAGCAACTTTAGCTTGGAAAGAAGCTTTGTGTGCGAGCATTGGTCCAGGAACCACATCACCAATCGCGTAAATATGAGGAACATTCGTTGCATAAGAATCATCAACTTCAATCAAACCACGGTCAGTCAATTTGACATCAGTATTGTTCAAGCCAATCAAATCAGTATTTGGACGACGTCCAACAGAAACGAGTAAGTAATCACCAGTTACTGTTTGTTCTTTTCCGTCAACTTCAAAAGTTAAAGTCACATCTTTATCGGTTTGAGTAGCTGATTTAGCCATCGCCGATGTAAAGATTTCAGAACCAGCAGATTTCACACGATTCGCAATGATATCAGACATTTCTTTATCAAAACCGTTTAAAATGTGGTCCAAGCCTTCAACAATTGTAATCTTAGAACCGAGCATGCGGTAAGCTCCACCAAGCTCAGAACCAATAACGCCACCCCCAACAATAATCAAATGTTTAGGCACTTCTGGAAGTGACAAAGCACCTGTTGAGTCAATAATACGACCACCAAATGGGAAAGATGGGATTTCAATAGGACGTGAACCAGTTGAGATAATTACATCGTTGAACTGCAAAAGTTGGAAACCATCTTCTTGTTCAACATTGATTGTATTGTTATCAATAAACTCAGCTGTTCCTTGAATTACATCAACTTTGTGTTTTTTAAGTAGCATTTTAACGCCACCTGTCAACTGGTTGACAACTTTATCTTGTTTCCATTTTTGGGCAGATTCCCAATTTAATTTAACATTTCCGACAGAAAGTCCAAAAGGATTTTCACCCTTTTCTTCTTCCAAAGATTCTTGATAATGATGACCAATATTAATCAATGCTTTTGATGGGATACATCCAATATTTAAACAAACCCCACCGACATTATCTTTTTCAATAATCGTAACTTTTTTACCAAGTTCAGCCGCACGGATGGCCGCAACATAACCGCCAGGGCCTGAACCAATAACAACCAAATCAACTTCTGTTGCTTGTGCACCAACAACCATTTTTTATTCCTCTTTTCTTGTAAACTTCAATGTCAACTAGGGTTTACAACGTTGTAAACTTACTGACAGACTTGTCCTAAGAATTTTATTTAAAAACTATGACGGAAACTTATGAAAACGATATTCTTTCATAAGTTTTCTAATAAGACGATTAGCGAATGTCCGTTAGGAATTCGCGTGTAATGAATAGGGGATTCAGCACCATTCATTACATCGTATTAAATTTCCATAAGCATGAACTCAGGGTCAGCCAAAAGTGATTTCAAGTAGTTAAGTGATGTTTGACCCAACATACCATCAATCAAACGGTGGTCATAAGTCATAGACAATTTCATGTTTTGTCCTACGACAATTTCACCTTCACCATTGACAATTGGTTCTTTAACAATTGAACCCAAACCTAAAATCACAACATCAGAACCGTTGATGATTGGTGTAAACCAAGAACCACGAGCAGAACCAATATTTGAAATTGTAATCGTTGAACCTTGCATTTGTTGAGGTTTAAGTGTTCCTTCACGTGTAGCAGTCGCTAATTCAGCAATTTCTTTTGCAATTTCAAGAATTGATTTAGTTTCAGCTTCATGAATGACTGGGACATATAAACCAGTTGGGGCATTTACAGCAATCCCAAGGTTGACATGTTCATGATAAACAATTTCTTGCTTATCATAGTCAACAGAAGCATTAATTTCTGGGAACTTATGAGCAGTAGTTGCCAAGGCTTTAGCAACATAAGCAAGGTAAGTCAATTTGATATCTTGTTTTGCTGCTACTTCTTTAAAGACGGCGCGATGTTTAACAAGTTTAGAAACTTCCACTTGATCAAAGTTTGTTACTGGTGGAATATGAGTGTGTTGAGCAGTCATAACTTTAGAAATAACTTTACGAGTTGGATTCATTGCTTCACGACGATCTCCAGCCACAGATTTAACAGTTGGGGCTTTTTCCGTAGCTTTATCGGCTTTAGGCGCAGGTGCCACAGGAGCTGATTCTGGAGCCACAGGAGCGATTGGTGCAACGCTACCAGATTCAAAAGCTTTAACGTCAGCCAAAGTTGTATGCCCATGACGACCAGTTGCAGGTACTTGAGTTAAATCAATTCCCGCTTTACGAGCATAATGACGGACAGATGGCATAGCAAGAATATGTCCAGTAGAAGTTGTTTTTGTCAATGGCGCATCAGTAGGTGCAGCGGCTGCTTTAGGAGCTTCCGCAATTGGAGCAGGACTAGCAGCAGGAGCAGGATTACTTGTAGATTCACCATTTCCATTGTATTCAATCAAAGGGGCCCCAACTTCTACAGTTGTTCCTGCTTCGACGAAAAGTTTAGTGACTTTTCCAGAGTAAGGAGAAAGAATCTCTTGCATGAGTTTATCGTTTTGAACCTCTGCAACAGGATCATCTTCTTTAATTTCATCTCCAACTTTAACGAGCCAGTTGGCAATATCGCCTTCATGCATTCCTTCACCAATATCAGGCATGGTGAAGATTTGAGCATTGCCAGAAGGAGCATCAGAACTTACTGTTTCTTGAGCGGCAGGAGCAGGAGCAGCTGCAGAAGTTCCTGACCCGTCTCCATCAAACTCAACCAAAGGAGAATCAACTTCTACAGTTGTTCCTTCTTCAACGAAGAGTTTTGTTACAGTCCCAGAGTAGGGAGAGAGAATTTCTTGCATGAGTTTATCATTTTGTACTTCAGCAATTGGATCATCTTCTTTAACAACATCTCCAACTTTAACTAACCAGTTGGCAATGTCCCCTTCGTGCATTCCTTCGCCAATATCAGGCATTTTAAAAATCTCAGTCATAATCAACCACCTCTTTAACTTTATTCACGATATCTTCAGCTTTAACTGCCCAATCATTTTCCGCTTGTGCAAATGGGAAAATTGAGTCTGGACCAGTTACGCGTCCAATAGGTGCTTTGAGATTCAAGACAAAACGTTCTGAAATTTCAGCCATTACATTTGCCGCAATACCAGCGGTACGTTGAGCTTCTTGAACAACAACAACACGTCCAGTTTTTTCAACTGTTTTACCGATTGATGCGATGTCAAGAGGAGCAACAGTTCTAAGGTCAATAACTTCAGCTTTGATTCCATCTTTTTCAAGTTGTTCAGCAGCTTTGAGAGCAAGAGGAACAGTTCCACCATAAGCAATGATTGAAACATCAGAACCCTCTTTAGCCACGGCTGCTTGGTCAAGCGGTGTTGTGTAGTAACCCTCAGGAACTTCACCTTTTAATGAACGGTAAAGGTGGAGGTTTTCAAGGAAAATAACAGGGTCATTATTTTCAATTGATGCGAGTAGCAAACCTTTAGCATCCGCTGGATTTGAAGGCATAACCACACGTACCCCTGGGAGTTGTGAAAACAATCCTTCGATTGAATCAGCATGCATTTCAGGTGTTTTAGTTCCGATACCATAAGGCGTACGCACGACAATATTATTTGAACGAGTGTTATTAAAACGATAACGTGTCCGGCTCATTTGTCCAGCAATTGAGTCGAAAACTTCAAAGATAAAGGTCCCGAATTGGATTTCCATAATTGGGTGGAAACCTTGTGTTGCAAGACCAATTGCCATTCCACCAATTCCTGATTCTGCGAGTGGAGTATTGAAAACGCGGTCTTCACCATATTTTGCTTGAAGTCCGTCAGTGGCACGGAAAACCCCACCATTTTGTCCGACGTCTTCACCAAAAATGAGTGCATCTTTGTCTTTTTCAAGCGCCAAATCAAGCGCTTCTGTAATTGCTGCAATATAAGTTTTTACTGCCATTCTTATTTGCCCTCGCTTTCAAATTTTGCAATTTGTTCTGCCATTGCTTGGCTTGGCACTTCAAGTGTATTTTTAATGAAGCTTGAAATTTTTTGTTTTTCAACATTATTTGCTTTCTTGATATCAGCATCAATACGTGCATCAAGCTCAGCAACATAAGCTTCTTCTTTATCTGTATCCCAAAGTCCTTTTTCAGTTAAGAAATTACGCATACGGACGAGTGGTTCTTTTTTCCACCAAGCTTCAATATCTTCTTTAGTACGATAGCGAAGTGGGTCATCACCAGCCGTTGAATGGGGTTCAAGACGGTTTGTAATAGCTTCAATAACAACCGGACCATTTCCAGCTACTGCCCAAGCACGAGCTTCTTTAGAAGCAAGATACATGGCAATTGCGTCCATTCCATCAACAACGATAGACGGAGCGCCGGCAGCCCAACCTTTAGCGGCCAAATGAGGAGCGGCACTTTGTAGGCTACGAGGAGTCGAAATGGCATAACCATTGTTTTGGATAAAGGCAACAAGTGGGGCTTTATAGGCACCAGCAAAGTTGATTCCTTCATAAGTGTCCCCTTGTGAAGAACCACCATCTCCAGTGTAAACGAAGGCTACAGCATCTTTTTTACGTTTTTTAAGTCCGAGTGCTACACCAGCGGCCTCAACGTATTGAGCACCGATAATAATTTGTGGAAACCATGAGTTTACAGGTTTACCATCATCAGTGGTATATTCATTACCAAGTTGATGTCCACGAGACCAAAGAAGCCCTTTCCAAATTGGCCAACCTTTAGCGTAGATTTGTGGCAAATCACGATAACCTGGGAAAAGCCAGTCTTCATCAGTGAAAGCAAAAGCTGAGGCCATTTGAGAAGCTTCTTGACCAGCGTGAGGTCCAAAGAATCCCATACGTCCTTGTTTAGCTAATTTCATTGAGCGAATGTCAACTTGTCGTGCAAAAAGCATGCTTTTAAAGAGTTCAACGAGTTTTTCATCAGAAAGCCCTGCACGTTTAAGACCTTCTTCGTCAACAATTTTTCCTTCTTCATTAAGAATTTGTAGCATTGGAAATGCGGTGTCTTGCAGTGATAGCTGCGTTTTGAAATCTAAGATTTGTTCTGAATTTGACATAATAGATTCCCTTTCTATTTTATGTGTCTATAATTAGAAATTTATCATTTTTTGGAGAAATTTCCTAAGGTTATGCTTGTGAAATAAGTTAGTCGACTCGATAGTCGGCTTTGAACATTTCAGAAAGTTCGGTATTTTGAATTGTTCCGAAATATTGCCCGTCCTTATTTGCTTCAAGGACTTGTAGGACGGCTGCGGGTTCAAATTCAACGCCAATAAATTGGTCTTTAATATCCCGCCAGTCGCGAATCCCCAAGAAATCTCCTTGGAAATTAATTTCGGTAATTTTACCATTTTCAACATTGACTTGAATATCAATGGCTCCGCCAGTAAATTTAGCGTGGTTTTGGAAGGAGAACTTAGGTGATTCACCATAATTCCAGTCCCATGTAGCAAATTGTTCATCACGTATTTTTTTGATGGAATCAAGTTGCTCATCAGTTAAGACTAATTCGCCGTCTTTTCCTTCGTCAGTGAGGTAGTATTTCAAAGCTTCAATAAAGCTATCTAAGCTTAATTTATCAGGCGCAAAATCTTTAATATTTCCTACTCGAGCACGGACTGATTTGGCCGCTTTACTGACAAATTTTTCATCGGATACATTAAGCGAGCGAATCATAGCTTCAACATCGGTATCCCAAAGTAGCGTTCCGTGGTGCATGAGATATCCTCCTGCATAGCGTTGCGCATTCCCTGAAATCTTTTTGCCTTCAACTTCAAGGTCATTACGTCCGGTGATTTCTGCTTTAATTCCTACAGCATGAAGTGCTTCATACATAGGCTGAACAAACTTTTTAAAGTTTACAGAACCAGAATTTTCAACTGGAACAAAAAAGGTGAAACAAATGTTACCCTCATCATGATAAACAGCGCCACCGCCAGATACCCGACGAACAACTTGGACGTCATGACTGTCAATGTAGTCCTGATTTACTTCGGCAAAAGTATTTTGGTTGCGCCCAACAATAACCGCACGTTTGTTTTGCCAGAGAGCAAAAACAGGCTCAGTTGGCTTTAAGTTGTAAAGGAGCCAGCTGTCCATCGCGATATTGGTGTAAGCGTCTTGACCTAGATAGTTAATAAATTGCATATTTATGCATCCCTTCCAAATCCTTGTGCTTATTTTGTCAAATAAGTTTGACAAAATAACACGCACGATTTAATTATACCCTTTGTGAAACAAAATGTAAAGAAAAATGCTTTACGCTTACAATTGCTACACTATGTGATTTTATCTTCAAAATTTTGTGAAGTAGATATCATTTATGGACGAAAAAGCAGCCTATTTTGGCTGCTCTTGAATTTGTTGACGAATTTTTAAGGCTTGTTCAGGATAATCGGTAATGATTCCAGCTACATTTTGTTGAAAAGCTTTGCGCATTTCAGACTCTTGATTAACGGTCCAGAGGCGAAAGGGTCTATTAGAAGCTTTTAGAAGAAGTGGGTGCTTGAGTGCGTAATTTCTGCGGGGATGAATTCCGGTGATAAAGTCGGTCAATATGCCCTCTTGGCGTTTTTTTAAGTGTAAAATATTTTTTGTTAAATAATTTATTTCAATCTTAGGCTCAAGTTCGTGAATTCTTTTTAAGGACTGCAAATTAAAGGAGCTATAAATATAAATAAAAGGCCATTTACTCTCTGTCATTAATTCAGATAATTTTTTTTCAATTCCAGGATAGTTAAATTTATCGGTTTTAATTTCAATATTTAAATAACCGCTAAAGGATAAATCTGTCAGTAATTTTAATACTTCTGAGAGGCGAGGAATTTTTTCGTCAGCAAAATTAGGATGATACCAAGAGCCAGCATCAAATTTTTGTATATTAGCAGAAGTCATTTTTCTAACTAAGCCTTTGCCGTTTGTTGTCCGGTCAATTTTTTCGTCGTGGATGATGATTAATTCATTATCAAGCGATAAATGGACGTCTAACTCGATTCCATCAGATTGAACGCGGATGGCTTCACGAAAGGCAGCAAGTGTATTTTCTGGATTATTAGATTTTGAACCACGATGCGCAAAAACTAAGGTTTTTGAATTCAAGTTTGGCTTGAGAGCTTGCTCAGTTTTGAATTTATTTACTCTTTTTTTATCAAGTTGAGTAAGTATTTTATTGAATACACTGGATAAGAAATTCATCAGATATTGCCTTTCAATTTTTGAATTAATTTTGATGACGAAGATTCAAAAAATCCTCTGACAAACTTGTCAGTAAATTTATAAATGAGATTCTTCATATTCTTGCTCGATTTCACTGACAAAAAGATGCATGATTTTATCGCGTTTCTCGCCCAATCGTTTTCCTTCTGTGGTATTCAATAAATCTTTCAACAAAAATAATTTTTCATAGAAGTGGTTGAGTGTTGAGTTATCTTGCTGAGCATGATAATCCTCTTTAGACTTATAGGTCAAAGGCTGATGATTTGGGTCATAAATGACTCTATTTTTTGCCCAACCATACTCAAGTGTACGAACAATCCCCCAGGCTCCCATCGCATCCAGGCGGTCCGCATCTTGGACAATCTGTCCATTCAAAGTCAGTGCTTTTTTTTCACTTAAATTACTTGAAAAACTCATGTTGTCAATAATCGAAAATATTTCATCACTAACTTTTTTACTTATTCCAATGTCATTTAAAAAATTGAGGACTTTTGTCTTTTGTTTAGGAACATCAGTCGTTAATTTTTCGTCATAAGTATCGTGCAAATAGCAAGCGGCAAGGACAAGATCAGAATCTGCTGATGGTTCTGTCAGTAGAATTTTTTGAGCAAGATTCACAACCCGCTCGATATGATCAAAACCGTGTCCATCATTGCTACCACTATGAATTTTTCGCGCAAAATTGGCAATTTCTTCTAATTTATTCATGAATTTTATTATAACAAAAAAACGACTAGAGCCGTCTTTTTGGTTTTTATTAAGCTTTCTTTCCGGATTTGAAGAAAGCAACAATGAACAGAATTCCTGGAATCAGGCTTCCTGACCCGAAAATTGCAATAATCGCAACAATGAGTAAAACCATTCGCCAAGTTGCATCTTCTAAGCGACTTGCAGCATACCAACTCAAAATCACAAGAATAAGAAGAGGAATGACTGAAAATACACCACGTGCTCCAACGTTTGCAAGAATCACGAGATGAAAGAATTTAGTAAATGTGTTCAGACTTCCAGCAATAAATAGGAAAATAAAATAAATCGTTTGTAAAATATTTCCCACTAATGCATACCTTTTTGCACTTTCCATAAGCAGAACCTCTTTGAAATTTTATAGTCTATTAAACAAGATTAATATAACAGAAAATAACATAAATTTCAATAAGGTGTCAAAACAATGAATTACCTAAAATAATTGATTCCCATTGCATTCTTGACTTCATCAAGCGTTTGGCTAGCTACAGCTTCGGCTTTTAAAGAACCAGCCTTGAGCATATCGTAAACATAATCCATATTTTGCGCAAATTCAATACGTCGTTCGCGAATTGGTGAAAGTTCACGTTCAAGCACTTCAAGAAGGAAACGTTTTGTCTTCACATCGCCAAGACCACCCGCTTGATATTGGGCTTTCATTTCGGCGATTTGTTCAGCATCTTCAGCTTTACCGAAAACATCAAGATAATGGAAGACCATGTTCCCTTCGATTTTACCAGGATCTTCCACTTTGATGTGGTCAGGGTCAGTATACATTGACATGACTTTTTTCTTGAGTGTATCCATGTCATCAGCAAGGAAAATTCCGTTACCGAGTGATTTAGACATTTTGGCATTTCCATCAAGTCCAGGCAAGCGACCGGCTGCTTCATTCTCAGGGTAAATTCCTTCTGGTTCAACCAAAATATCAGTATGGTAAGCATTGTTGAATGAGCGAACAATCTCGCGTGTTTGCTCAATCATTGGTTTTTGGTCATTTCCGACTGGGACATGAGTGGCTTTGAAAGCAGTAATATCAGCAGCTTGAGAAACAGGGTAAACCAAGAATCCCGCAGGAATTGATTCCCCAAAAGCTTTTTGGGCAATTTCTGTTTTTACAGTAGGGTTGCGTTCAAGTCGAGCAAGTGAAACTAAGTTCATATAATACATTGAAAGTTCAGCTAATTCGGGAATTTGACTTTGAATAAAAATAGTTGATTTTTCAGGGTCAAGTCCTGCTGCTAAATAGTCGAGAGCAACATCGCCGACTGATTGACGAATAAGTTCAGGGTCTTTGGCATGGTCAGTCAAAGCTTGTTGGTCAGCTAAGAAAACAAACATATTGTATTTATCTTCATTTTGCATCTTGACACGATTTTGTAGGGAGCCAACATAGTGGCCAATATGAAGTTTTCCCGTTGGACGATCGCCGGTTAAAATAGTTGGTTTTGTCATTTTTTTCTCCTTTGTAGATGAGTTTAGTTTGTTTATTTGAACAGTGTAAACTGGTTTACACCTAATAAAAAAATAAAAAAAGCACCCGTAGAACTATAAAAAGTCCTACGGGCGCTTTTGAGCGCGGTGCCACCGTAATTTTAAAATCAAATGATTTTCTTAAGACCTGTCAGTAAACAGGTTGCTGTGTAACGGAAGCGGCCGTGATTCATTATTTTTTTAAATCAAATTCATTAATTAATAACAAGCCCATTCACCTTGCTGAAAACGTTGGTTTACACAACCACCAACTTCCTAGAGATTTCAAAATCAAAGTTACTTTCTTGTTGTAATAAATTTTACACTTTTTGACTAAAAGTGTCAAACTAAAAAAGTAGAAAATCAATTTCTTGAATTAGCAAAGGCAAAAAGCTATACTCAGATTAGAGTAAAGATTTAAAAATAAAACATAGGAAACTCAAAATAGAAGGATAGCAATAGCTATTTTAGGAGGAAAATATGGCAAATATATCAAAAGCATCAGCACATTGGGAAGATACCCTAGAAAACGGTTTTGGAACAATTTCGGCAGAAAGTTCTCAAATTTTTACAGAAACTCCTTATAATTTTAAGGCTCGGTCTGAAAGTCAAGCGCACATCACAACTCCAGAAGAACTCTTAGGTGCCGCTCATGCTGCCTGTTTTAGTATGGCCTTTTCAATGGTTTTGGGGCAAAAAGGCTTGGTAGCAAAAAGTATTGACACAACAGCGGATGTCACTTTTGAAACGACAGCAGACGGTCCAGCGATTACAAAAATTAAATTAACTAATCATTCGGTAATTCCCGGAATTTCTGAAGCAGATTTTCAAGAAATTGCAAAGACTGTGAAAGAAAGTTGTCCAGTTTCTAAGGCATTAGCCGCTGTAAATATCGAACTCGAAGCTACTCTGGGATAAGTTCTCTTTGAAATATTAATCTAAAAACTAAGTTATCTTAAATAGCTTAGTTTTTTTGCTTATACTGGGGAAATAATGAGAAAAAAGGGGAGCTTTCTGATATAATTTAACTAATAAAAATTTTAATAAAGTCTTGTCTTATTAAAGTAAGAGAGGTTTCGATGAAAGAAAATAAATTATTATCACCGGCTGCCATTTTTTTGTTGGGAGTGAATTCCATAATTGGCTCAGGTATTTTCTTACTTTCTGGAAAAATTTATGAAGACGCTGGGATTTGGAGTTTGCTAGCCATTTTATTTGCTGGTCTATCCATTTTTGTGATTGCTTTTGCTTATGCAAATATGAGTAAGATTTACTCTAAAAATGGTGGGGCTTTCGTCTATGCCAAAGAAACATTTGGGCGCTTTCCAGGTTTTATCGTTGGAATGGTAACTTGGTTATTGGGCACAGTGACATTGGCAACGGAAGTTTCAGCCTTGCTCACAGCCTTGAAAATGATTTTACCGAATCTTAATAGTCGATTAATTGGCTTGATTATTATTTTAGCTCTGGGCTTGATTTCCTATTTTGGAAGTTCAATTATTGCTGGTTTAGATAATCTGACCTCATTTGTGAAGATATTATTGGTTCTTGTTTTTGTTTGTACTTGTCTTTGGTTAGTGCGTGCTGTTAATTTTACAAGTCCACATTTATTGACTGTCTCATCAGCAAATTTAGGTGGTTTCAAAGGATTTTTATCAGCTTATGGAACAGTTTTCTTCTTTTTTACAGGATTTTCTTTTTTACCGGTCAATGCTGAAAAGATGAAAAATCCAGCGAAAAATTTACCTAAAATGATGGCACTTGTGATGCTCACTTGCTTAACTGTCTATTTGATTATTCAAGCAATTACAATTGGAGCACTTGGTCCTGAATTGACTAAAACATTGGTTCCAGCGGCAACGGCTTTTAGTAGAGTTGTAGGGGCAATCGGGATTCCACTCTTTGTCATTGGGATTTGTTTTTCAATTTTTGGTGTGATTGTAGCAACTACGTTTAATACACCAACTATCCTAGCAAGTTTAGCTCAAGCACATGAAGATGTTCCAATGTTTGTTGCGAAAAATAATCGCTTTGGAACACCAAGTTGGGCGATTATTTTGACGACACTGTGTGCCATGGGACTTTTTCTAAGTGGTAACTATGTTTTTCTGAGTGGTTTAACCGTATTTATGAGTTTTGTTCAATATTTATCAACCGGTCTTGCCAATATTAAGAAAAAATTTCTGTGGATTGGAATTGGTTCAGTACTTTTTTCTCTTGTTTTACTGACAAGTTTTACTTTGTCTGTTCTACTTTTAGGTCTAGGAATAATAATTTTATTAGTGATTATTTATTTTGTAGTCAAATTAGATGATGATGAACGTGAAAAATGGCTTAAAGAACATCAAGAAAAATCAAAAGCTGCGGATGTTAATACTGTTAAGCGTTTATAAGTGATTTTTATGTGTTTTATCTTATTGATAGCTTTGTCAGCAATTTATGGAGAAAAAATATGACAAAAAAAGAATACATTTTTTGGTTACTAAGCAGTATTTTTTTAATGATTGGCCTAATTTTTCTATTCATTCCAAGTCATTCAATACAAAATTATAGTTTTCCTTTTTTGATAATTGGTTTGCTTTTAGTTTTTTTCATTAAGGAGAAGAAGGCACCAAAAAAACCAGTAGCTAAAAAGTTTTATCAGAAAAAAATTTTTTGGGCATGGATTTTCATTCCGTTAATAGTGGTTATTTTTATTTATTCCATTATTTTGAAAGAAGAGTCACCTTATAATTTTATGATGATAATTTTAGTTGCTGACATGATTATCGTTAACTATTTCGGGACGAAGTATAAATGGTAGATAAAAAAATACTGACAGCTCAATTTTGTCAGTAAAAAAACTCGGTTTCCCGAGTTTTTTTATTTGTCCATATTTTCAAAATGTTTGACTAACTTACCAGAAACATCTGACTCTAACATTTTGTGAATTTGTTTCAAAGCAGAGGCAATCGCCAATTCACTTGAATTTCCGTGAGCCTTGACAACCGGTGCTTTAAGTCCAACAAAAGCAGCTCCACCAGCCCCATCTGTACTCATCAAATCTTTAAGTCCAGACAAAGGTTTTTTGATTAGAGCTCCACCGATTTTAGTGGTGACACTACCGGCCATGATTGCTGATTTTATTTCTTTCATGAGAACAGTCGCTGTACCTTCGATTGCTTTTAAAATGGCGTTTCCCGTGAAACCATCCGTGACTACAACGTCAGCTCCACCAGAGAGTAAATCACGTGATTCAATATTTCCAATAAAATTAATTTCAGTCATTGCTGACAAAATTTCATGTGCTTCTTTGACAGTTGGCGAACCTTTAGATTCTTCTGAACCATTTGAAATTAAAGCTACTCGTGGTTTTTCGATTCCGCGAACATTTTCAGCGTAATAAGAACCCAAAATGGCAAAATCAACGAGATGATGCGCAGTATTTTCAGTATTTGCTCCTAAATCAAGCATATCAAACCCACGTCCATCAGCCGTTGGTAAAGTTGACATCAAAGCTGGTCGTGAAACTTGTTTAATTCTCTTGACTAACATTAATCCAGCTGTTAAAAGGGCGCCCGTTGAGCCCGCAGAAAGGACAGCATCGGCTTCCCCTTTTTTCACAGCAGTCACTGCCCGAACGAGTGAACTGTCTTTTTTTGATTTGATGGCAGCAACCGGATCATCATGAAAATCGATGACTTCAGTGGTTTCAATAATTTCAATAGCTGTTTCATCATCTAAAAATTGACGAATTTTCGCTCCATCTCCGTAGAGTTGGAAAGTAACATCAGAAAGTTCTTTCTTTGCCAAGTTTACACCTTTGACAATATTTTCGGGAGCAAAATCTCCTCCCATTGCATCAATTGCAATTTTCATATTTTTATTTTCTCCAAATCAAATAATATCTCATTAAAATTATAACAAAAAAAGTGACCAGATAGTCACTTTTTTTCACAATAGATAATCTATTGAAGAAATTTACTGCTTATTTAAAATATTTTCAATTTCAACAAGGACAGCATCTTCGTCATTAGAAAGAATGACTTTGTCAGCCAGAGCAAGAATTTTAGGTGCTGCGTTGCTGACAGCAAAAGAAGAACCTGCGTATTCAAACATTTCCAAATCATTCATTTGGTCACCAAAAACAGCTAAATTTTCAGGGAGCCAATTAAAATGTGCCAACAAATGTGCCAGACCGGAGGCTTTAGAAATTCCATTTGGTACGATATCAATACTAGTAAAACCAGTCGTTGTCGCTCTGACAAAAGAAAGACGGTCAGTAATCCATTGCTCACAGTCCCGAACATGGTCCTCAGGAAAGTTTGTGGTAACTTTGAGAAGTTTGTCATCAATTTCATCTAATTGGTGATAAAGTTGACAGTTAGGATAGTAAAGTTTGGCATGTGTCAGGTATTCTTTAGAAATTCCTTCAGGGTAATAAGCCCTTTTGAGACCAGAAATCAGATAATCACTTTTAGGACTGAATGGCATTTCTTGCAAGTCATCAATCAATTCTTGCGTTTGGGCAACAGTCAAATCTTTGGCAAAGAGGATTTCTCCTTTATAAGCAACGACGCCACCGTTTTCGGCGACAAAAGCCATCTGGTCTTTATATTCAGCAAAAACCTCTGTTAAACCAAGTAAAGAACGGCCAGAAGAAGCGGCAAAAAGAAGATTTCTATCTTGAATTTCTTTAATTAGTTCCGCAAGTTTTTTATGATTATAAGAATGGTCATTGCGCAGAAAAGTTCCGTCCATATCTGTAGCAAAAAGTTTTAAGTTTTTAGTCATGACTTCTCCCTAATTCATTGATGATGCTATCAATGAATGAAAATTAGTTCTGTCAGTAAATTTTACTGACAAGAAATGCCAGTAAAGCTGTCAGTTCCTTAATGTGCAACTCAAGCGTTTCCCGAGGGTCGCGCCTAATTAGTGACAGAACTCCCAGCAAAGCTGTCAGTTGTTTTATGTGCAGCTAAAGCGTTCTCTGAGGGTCGCGCCTAATTAGTGACAGAACTCCCAGCAAAGCTGTCAGTTCTTTTATCTACAACTAAAACGCTCCTATAGGTCGCGTTTTACTGACAGAGCTGTAAACTTAGTTTACACTCTAGTGTAAACTATTTGAATAGTAGTAATAATTGCTGACAGAATGGTCAGCACCAATAATTAATCAGCCCAGAGTTCTTTAACTTTTTCTTGAACTTCCGCATTATCTAAGAAGTCGTCATAAGTTTCACCGATACGATCAATAACACCAGATTTACCAAGAACAACGATGTGGTTGGCAATGGTATTAATAAATTCATGGTCATGTGAAGCAAAGAGGATTGAACCTTTAAATGATTTCAAACCGTCATTAAGCGCAGAAATTGATTCCAAGTCCAAGTGATTGGTTGGGTCATCAAGAACAAGCACATTAGCACGTTGAAGCATCATTTTAGAGAGCATCACACGAACTTTTTCTCCCCCTGAAAGGACATTGACAGCCTTCAAAGATTCTTCACCTTTGAAAAGCATACGTCCAAGGAAGCCACGAAGATACGTATTATCGTCTTCTTCTTTTGTCAATACAAATTGACGCAACCAGTCAAGGATTGGTTCATTTGAATCAAAATCTTTGCTGTTATCTTTAGGAAGATATGAACGAGAAGAAGTTACTCCCCATTTAATATCGCCAGTGACTGTCCAGTTATCTTCCACATCATCCATCAATGCACGAAGTAATGTTGTTTGTTGGATATCATTTTGACCAATGAAAACTGTTTTATCGCCAGGATTTAAGATGAATGAAATGTTTTCAATAATCATTTCTTCATCAATCGCAACTGAAAGATTTTCAACACGGAGCAAGTCATTTCCGATTTCGCGTTCTTGTTCAAAACCAACAAATGGGTACTTGCGTGATGAAGGAACGAATTCTTCAACTTCAATTTTATCAAGCATTTTTTTACGTGATGTCGCTTGTTTTGATTTAGAGGCATTGGCAGAGAAACGAGCGATAAACTCTTTCAACTCAGCAATTTTTTCTTCAGCTTTACGATTTTGGTCGCCTTGCAAACGAAGAGCGAGCTCAGAAGATTCTTTCCAGAAATCATAGTTCCCTGGGTAAAGTTTGATTTTACCATAGTCAAGGTCAGCCATGTAAGTACAAACATTGTTCAAGAAGTGACGGTCATGGGAAACGACGATAACGGTATTTTCAAAATTAATCAAAAAGTCTTCAAGCCAAGCAATCGCTTGAATATCTAGTCCATTGGTTGGTTCGTCAAGAAGAAGGACGTCAGGTTTACCAAAAAGGGCTTTAGCAAGAAGAACTTTCACGTGTTCGCCAGAAGTCAAATTAGCCATCAAATCCGTATGTTGTTCAGCTTTAATGCCGAGGTTTTGCAAAAGACGAGCAGCGTCAGCTTCGGCTTCATAGCCGCCCATTTCGCCAAATTCGGCTTCAAGTTCAGCAGCTTTCATGAAGTCATCATCTGTTGCGTCAGGATTCATGTAGATGGCATTTTTTTCTTGATTAATGGCGAAAAGTTTTTCATTCCCCATCATCACAACATCAAGTGGTGTTTGATCTTCATAGTCGTAGTGATTTTGACGAAGAACGGACATCCGCTCATTTGGCCCCATTGAAATATGACCTGTTGTGGGTTGAATTTCGCCGTCCAAGATTTTCAAGAAAGTTGATTTACCGGCACCATTGGCACCAATTAAACCATAACAGTTTCCCGGTGTAAACTTGATGTTTACTTCGTCAAAAAGCTTGCGGTCAGAGAATTGTAATGAAATATCAGATACTGTAAGCATTATTTTTTCCTTTTTACTGATGAGAAAAATCTCAATTATTTTTCGATAAAGTAGTTTGACTACTTTTGTGCTTAAAAATAAGCATTCTGCCCTTATTTTATCATAAAAGTTAGACTTTATAAAGCCCATTTTTCTAAGAGCTATCGACGAAACTGTTAGTAAAATTAACTATTTTTTGAGTTCTAGCAATATCCTATCAGAGTGAAAGGATATTGCTAAAAAAATGAGGCAATTTTAGTTTCGATTCAGTGTAATTTTAGCAATACTTAAGCAAGCCACATTATAATGTACTTATTCCAATAAAATTTTTCATAAAGTTTACTCCTAAACAAAAGAATGAGCGGCTGGTTACCGCTCATTTTTTTATTTTTAGGTTAGCATTTAAAGAAAATGATAATGTCAGTTGTTTTAAGATGTAAAACAAATTGACATTTTCGTAAAAAATTAGTAAAATTAGTGTGTTTAAATAAAAAAACTTAAGACCTAAGGAAGAAATTTTATGAAAAAGAAAGTTTATCGTAATACTGCTGCTTTTAAATTATTGGCTTGGGGATCATTTGCCCTTTTTGTTATTTTGATTCTTATTGGTTTGTACACCTTAAAAGAGCCACTCATGGTTAAAGGTTATTATTTAATGGGAACTGTTGGAGTTATCTCATCAGCATTCACAATTGCAAAAGTAACTAGAGATGACCAAGAAGATGATGAACGTTATAATGAAATGTTTCGAGCAGTTAAACAAGAACAAGAATAGAATAAAAGCCCTTTAAAGGGCTTTTTAAATTTCTGCTTATTTTTTTTAAATCTTATATCTCGGGAAATTAATATATTAACTTTTTATTGAATGACTACAAAGTCATACAGTTGATAGGCTTAGGCTTTCTTTTTAGCGACATGATTAAGCATAAAAGTAGCCAGTCGACTGAATAATCTTGGATGAGCTCGCGCAATATGAACGACTGCTCGATCACCAAATGAGTTGAAATAACGACGTTTTGGATTTTGGTCAGTTGCCGATTTATAAAAAAGTTCAGCAAGGTCAAGAGAAGTCGCCCCCACGGAAGCATTACCAGAAAGTGCGCCTTGTATCTTTTCAACTAATGGTTGATAAAAACTATCTTTTTTCAAGTTTTTAAGCGCATTTCCTATGGCAATCTCGCCCCAGCTGGACGCAGTTCCGCCAGGTTGTATAATGATTGATTGTGCACCAAAGTCCTTGATTTCAACATCCAGTGCATCGCTCCATTGTTGAAGAGCAGCTTTTGTTGCATGATAATAACTTCCCAAAGGAATATACAAATCGCCACCAATAGATGAAATATTAATAATTCGCCCAGATTTTTGAGCACGCATCGTAGGCAGAACAAGCTGAGTTAGCTCCACAGCGCCAAAGAAATTCGTTTCAAATTGCTTACGGACATTTTCCATTGGAATTTCTTCGGCTGGACCAAACTCACCATAGCCAGCATTATTGATAAGTACGTCGATTTGCTGTGTTTGTTTCAGGATTTCAGCGATAAAAGCATGATTAGAAGCAGAATCTGTGACGTCAAGTTTTAGCCCGACAATATTTTGATCGGTCGGAATCTTTTCGACACGTCGAGCACCAGCGAATACTTTCCAACCTTTACTTGCAAAGACTTTGGCTGCTTCATAGCCCATTCCATTAGAGGCTCCTGTGATAATAACTGTTTTCATAATATTTTTCCTTTTTTAGTTAAATGAACGTTCATTTATTTTTATTTAATGATTATAACTGAATAAGCATTCACTTGTCAAGTATAAAGTTTTTTTAAAAATAATATATTTTTTTATGATAAAAATAGACTTTAAATTATAAAAAAACCTCTATAAAATGATATGACCCCCATAAGTTAGACTAAAAAGTCTAGTTAATGGAGGTCAATTTTTTTATGACAAAATATACATTTGAATTTAAACTAAAGATTGTTAAAGAGTATCTTGACAAGAGAACTGGTTATC
>Ga0208186_100029_pt1 | contig 24792 bp, 30 predicted proteins | sample Shrwel1BS1Day23_FD_187537 | JGI IMG/M metagenome (GOLD analysis project Ga0208186, IMG submission 187537) | Subsurface microbial communities from deep shales in Ohio, USA - Utica-3 well 1 S-1-Day23 (SPAdes) (version 2) ... | reverse complement strand
ATAAATGTTATCCCTCACAGCAAAGATGCAATGGAATTTTTAGGGATTCATGAATGGACGGAACAGGCAATTGAACATATTGAAAGTAAATTTCCTGACTGGATTCCACTCACAGAAGAAAAGAAAGGACAGATGAGTTTATTTGAATGACCGACAAACTAATATCGCTGGTCAATGACTGGTGGGGAGGGATTGAATGAAAAAAGAATTAGGATATACACAGTATAAATTTAATTACATTACGGACTATGCAAAACAAATTGATAAATCAGCAACACGCATGGAATTTATCTGGCAGAATAGAGGAGGATTTAAAGACAATGTTGATGTTGCAGTAGCTCTTGAAAATGCTCTCGAAAATATTGAGCGTCAGATTGAAGAATTTAAAGGTTATCTGAAACCTTTTGATAAGGAGGACAACCAATGAAACTTTTGTGTAAGCTGTTCGGGCATAAGTGGTCTGAACGAAGATATATCGAAGAACCTTTTGTTGATGGGTGTAAAGCACTGCCATATAAGAGATGCTTGAGATGCAATGAGTTCGCATGGGATTTCAACCGCTCAGACCTTGACGAGTCAGAGAACGTGTTTAGGGAGGAATGATGTATAAGAAAGTAACAATATTTATTATATGTATGATTATTGGAATGGCAATGTCTGTTGTTATGGATTACTTCATTCAAAATGCTACACCATTTAGATGGATTGTTATTATAGCGACTTCTGCATGGTTAGCTTACTCATCAGAATTTGAGGAGAATCACAATGACAGAAGCTGAAAAATGGCTTGATAAACATATGGATTGAACGCAAAAAAAGCCCAAGCTGACCAAGCTTGAGCGAAATTGTGAATTCTAACGTTTATATTTTTATGGTCTAACAAATTATATCATACTGAGCTAGGAACTCGCTAAACTCAACTGGAGGGAAAAAATGCTTACATTTATTTTAGGTCTATTAATTGGACTCATAGCAATGTTCTTGTTTTATGTGAAAACAGCAAAAGAAATAAGTTCAAAAACAATAGCAGACATATTAGAAGACTGCGTTGAAAAAATAGAGTTGCATGAATGGAGTGTAGAAAAGATAGTTGATTTTTTGAAAAAAACTTCTAACAAAATAAGAAAAAATAAATATTAATAATAAAAAGCCCACGGCAATGGGCTTCGGCATGAAGTTTTCTAACTTAATTATACCACAAAAGGAGAATTTGATGAATGGCAGATAAGTTAGATAGAATTATTGGAGATTACGTTAATGGCAGACTTGAAGCCAGAATAAAATCAATTGAAAGTAGATATCTTTATAAGCAAAAAGTAGATAACTTAGGAATCCATACAGCTTATTCTGGCGGTTCGGAACCTGAAAGTCACGTCTTAAATAAAGAAGCGCTTGAAAATGATGAGGAATTAATCAGATTAAGAGAATTGATAAGACAAATAGATATCTGGTATCTACCTTTGATTCAAGTTGAAAAGGAGGTAATAAGATTAAAATGTGAAGGATATAATGGCAGATACTGGTATCAAGTAATGCAAGAATTGGATACCCAAGGCTTTGAAGTTCCACAGAAGAAAGCCAAAGCTGCTTATTATAAATTTAGGAATGACATCTATTCTTTTGTTATTCACTTAATTTGAGAGGGACAAAATAGGCAAAAAAAGAATCGAAATTGCCTAAAATTGGTACCTCAACCCTTGTTTTTACTGATATACTTGTATCATGAAGTTATCAGCGAAAGCAAACAAAATGTAATTCGTTCGGTTGGATATACTTCTAAGCGTTGCTGGACGATAAAACCAGTGTAGCAAGAGAGAACACTGAAAAGTGTGGCTGAGGGGCTAGGTTCGAATCCTAGACTTGCTATGTCCAACATTATTTGGGGCTGATAATACTAGTACAGTTTCCAAATAATATTAATAAGTCAGTGCGGTTGGAGCTGACAGCAAGGAATAGAAACGACTTCGCTAATAGAAGTTATAGAGTTCGCGACTCTATCTTGCTATTATATTTTATTACAGGTTGTCCATTGGGCAGCCTTTTATTGTTGGAGAAAGGTGGTGGAAAATGAGTAAATTAAATCTTAAGCAACAAGCATTTGCTGATGAGTACATCATCACAGGTAATGCTTATCAATCAGCTTTAAAAGCAGGATACAAAGAGAATTATGCTAAAAATGCTCAAGAGAAATTGGTGGAAAAAGGTGGAAAAGTCTCTGAGTACATCAAAAATAAGCTGAAAGAGATTCAACTGGAGCGCCATTTGACAATGGAAGAAGCCTTAGCTATTACAGCTTCTATTGCAAAGGGAGAACCACAGCGATTTGAAAAAGTGCTACGTGATCCTGAAACAAATGAAATTATTGAGCGTGAAGTGAGTGAGTATTCAGCGGGTTTTAAAGAGAGAAACCAAGCATTAGAACACTTCTATAAAATTAATGCAGCATTTATTGACAAACAACAAATAGAAGTGACTGAAACTCCTGTGTTCGTTGATGACTTAGGTGATGACGATGGCTAAACTATCTGAATTCATTCCTAAAGCATTTGCTTCTACTTGGCGAGCGGCTTTAAATAGTAATGTCTTAAATATCGTTGAAAAAGGTGGGCGTGGTTCAGGTAAATCATCTGACATTGCGCATATTATTACTCAATTGTTAATGAGATATGCGGTTAATGCAGTTGGTATTCGTTATGTTGATAATACGCTAGAGCAGTCAATCTATGAGCAAATGAAGTGGGCTATTGAAGAACAGGGTGTGACTCATTTATTTAAGTTCAATAAGTCACCATTGAGAATTACTTATATTCCACGTGGAAACTATATGATATTCCGAGGGGCGCAAAACCCTGAACGAATTAAGTCATTAAAAGATAGTAAGTTTCCTTTTGCAATTGGTTGGATTGAAGAACTAGCAGAATTTAAAAGCGAAGATGAAGTAACAACTATCACTAACTCACTTCTACGTGGGGAATTAGATGATGGTCTTTTTTATAAGTTTTTCTATTCCTACAACCCACCAAAGCGTAAACAATCATGGGTAAATAAGAAATATGAATCATCATTTCAACCAGCTAATACTTTTGTTCATCATTCTACTTATCATGATAACCCATTTATTTCTAAAGAGTTCATAGAAGAAGCTGAAGCAACTAAAGCTAGAAGTGAAAGGCGCTATGACTGGGAATATTTAGGAAAAGCAATTGGTTCTGGAGTTGTACCATTTGATAATTTGCAAGTTGTTCCTGGTTCAATTACTGATGATATGGTTGCGAACTTTGATAATATCCGCAATGCAGTTGACTTTGGATATGCTACTGACCCACTAGCTCATGTAAGGTGGCAATATGACAAGAAAAAGAATGGAATATATGCAATTGACGAGCTTTATGGTCAAAAAATAAGTAATAGAGAATATGGGAAATGGTTGCACAAGAAAAATTATTCTAGTGATACAATATTTGCTGATTCTGCTGAACCTAAGAGCATAGCTGAACTTAAGACTGAACACAACGTTCCACACATTAAAGGTGTTAAAAAAGGACCTGATAGTGTTGAATATGGCGAACAATGGCTTGATGATTTAGATTTTATCTGTATTGACCCACGAAGAACTCCTAAAATAGCTTGGGAGTTTGAAAACATAGACTATCAAGTGGATAAAGATGGTAATCCTAAACCAAGGTTAGAAGATAAGGATAACCATACGATAGATGCTACAAGGTATGCTTTTAGTGAAGATATGAGAAATGTTAAGACCACGATTGCTTCTAAAGCAAGTTTTGGTTTTTATTAAAGGAGAAACATGGCAATTAAAATAAATAGAGAGATGGCGGGAGACTTAAACAACCCATCTTCTGAATTGCTTAATCGTTGCATTAATCAGCACCAAAGTGACTTTTGGCGTTTAGAAAAACTATCTGATTATTACGATGGCAAGCAAGACATTTTAAAACGAACAAAAGATAGTGCTGCAGCACCTAATAATAAAGTTGTTATCAATCACGCAAAGTATGTAACTGATATGAATGTTGGTTTCATGGTAGGAAATCCAGTCGCTTATACAAGCAGTGATGATATTCAATCTATTCTTGATGCTTATACAAAAGTTGATATTGTTTCTCATGATACTGAACTTGAAAAAGATTTGTCAGTATTTGGGATAGGTTATGAATTGATTTATATGAATCAAGAACCACAGACTGGGAAAGTATTTGCTGACATAAAATGTATTGATCCAAGGGGTATTTTCCTCGTTACGGATGATACGATTGATACCAATCCTTTATTTGCAGTACATTATCAACCAGTATATAACTTGCAAGGTGGTGTTGATTATTATCTTGTTAAATACTATAACGACAACAGAGTGCTGACATATAGAGCAGCTTCTATTGGTTTCGGAGATTATCAATTAATCAAAGCACTTCCGCATTATTTTAAGGCAGTACCTGTTATTGAATATCGAAATAATGAAGAACGACAAGGAGATTTTGAGCAAGCAATTTCATTAATTGATGCTTATAACTTGCTTCAGTCTGACAGATTGAACGATAAAGAAGCTTTTGTTGATGCTATTTTGGTTATCTTGGGATTTGACTTAAGAGATGGAGATGGTGAACGTTTAGCAAAAGAAAGACTATTAATTAATACAAATGCTCCAGGTGAAAGTAGCGTAAGTTATTTAACAAAAACAATGGACGAAAGTTCAGTAGCAATACTACGAGATTCATTACTTGAAGATATTCATAAAGTGACTTATGTGCCCAATATGAATGATAAAAACTTCTCAGGAAATGTATCAGGCGAGGCAATGAAGTACAAACTCTTTGGATTGCTACAGCTTATGTCAGTGAAGTCAAGATACATGATAAAAGGGCTTAGACAACGTTTAATTCTCTTTGCCAATTATTTAGAGATTGGTAATAACAATGTTGATATTGATGGTATCAAGATTAAACTCAAACCTAATTTGCCAATCAATACAACTGATATTGTTAATCAAATTGTTCAGGCACACCAAGCAGGAATTCTACCTCTTAAAGTCTTGCTTTCATGGCTTCCAGATATTGATAATGTCGATGAAGTTCTTGAGCAGTTACAAGAAGAAAAAGAGGATGCTATCGAAATGAATCAGAAAGCTATGGGCGTTCAGTCAGAAGACAGCCACTCTAATCTTGATAATCCACCTGATGAAAATGAGGAAGAAAATCAAGATAATAACAATAACCAGTCTGACAATCAGACAAATCAAAAAGGAGACCAAGAAAATGGCCAAAACAAAAACGACAAAAAACAAAACTCAAAAAACTAATGCTAAAGCAGCAAAAACTCCTAAAGTAACTAAAACTAAGGCAAAAACTGCTTCTAAAACATCTACTTCAAAAAAGAAAGTAGTCAAAAAACCAGCAGCAAAAACAAAAAAAGCTAAATGATTACAGCCAAATTCAAAAAGAAAAACAACCAAATTTATTGGTATCAAGTGACTGGCCATGCAGGCTTTGCAAATATTGGAAATGATATTGTATGTGCTGGGGTTTCTGCCTTATATATTACAGTTACCAATGCATTGGTATCCTTTGGTAAGACTTTTGAGCGTGATGAAGGATATTTTATACTTGATCCAACGGATAAAGAACTAGCAAGCCTTAAGATACTTTATGATGGTATTGTTTCAATAGCTGAGCAATATCCTGAACATGTAATAGTAGAGGAGTAAAAAGAATGTCTGACTACTGGCAAAAAAGAGCGATTAAAGCCGAAAAGAAAGTAAATGACGGTGCTAAACAGCTTGAGGAAGTCGTAGCACAGGCATACAAACAAGCTCAATCATATTTAACAAAACAGATTGCTAAATTATTTAGTCGAACTAAGCAGCAAACAGAACTGGCAGATGATGAAGCAAAAAGAATGCTTAATGAAACTGTTCCTGTTTCTGAATTAGTTGAGCTTAGAAGATTAGCTAAAGATATCAGTAACCCTGACTTGCAAAGAGAAGCTAAAAAGCGGCTCACAGGGCTGGCGCTTAAATCAAGAATTACTCGTGCAGAAGATTTAAAAGCAAAGTCCTATCTTGTATCAAAGCAAATTGCAGATGTTCAGCTTGATAAGCAGACATCTTTTTATGTTGATACGATAGATGAAGCTTACAAAGAAACTACTGCAGAAACGATTATTCGTGAAGAACAAGCAAATGCAAAGAATGGTATTGTCAAAGAAGTCTGGAATAAAAAAGACTATAAGTTCAAAGAATTATCCACCAAATCTGTAGAAAACATACTTGATAGTCACTGGCTAGGAAGTAATTACTCTAAAAGATTATGGGGAGATACAGAAGCCTTAGCCAAAAGGTTAGAACAGCTCTTCACGGTTGAAGCTTTAACTGGAATGAGTGAATTCCAGATGTCAAAGGCAATTGCTAGTGAATTTGCCCGCTCAATCAACGTTGCTAGGCGTTTGATTCGTACTGAAGCGAATTATATGGCGAACCAAGCAAAGCTCAAATCGTGGCAAAACAATGGCGTTGAGAAGTATCAAATCATTGCTATCTTAGATTTGAGAACATCACAAATTTGTCGTCATAAAGACCATAAAGTTTTTCTAGTATCTGAAGCAGTTGTAAATGGTGCAGAAGGTACATATCCACCTTTTCATCCTTGGTGTCGTTCGGTTGCTTCGATGTATTCAGAACGACTCAATAACATACCTCGCAAGGCACTTGACCCTATCACTGGTAAAACATTTGATATTAAAGGAAGTACAACTCACAACGAATGGATGGGTAAATTAAAAGCAATGCATCCAGATGTTGAATTCAAAAGTAGCAAATGAGGTGATCTAATGTCTCGCAGTTATGCGTGAAATAACAACTACTTAAAAATATAGAGCGTTTGTCACTGACAGGCGCTTTTCTTATGTCCAAGCGTGATGACTTTAAAAGCTTCGGAAGTGCAAGCATTGAACCACTTTAAAAGCAATTGGAAAGGATTAATAACATGAAAATCGCAACATTATGCGGAAACAGTTTACTCAAACTCAACTTACAACAATTTGCTGAAGGTCAAGAAGGCGGTGAGGGTGGAGCAGGAACTGGCCAAGAAACTCCTCCTGAATTCAATGCTGACAGTTTGACTGATGAACAAGTTGCAACAATCAAAGAAAAGTTTGGTCTTAAAGATGATACTGATGTTGATTCAATTGTTAAGTCTAAACGAAGTCGTTGGCAGAAGGAACTTGAAGAAGAAAAAAATGAAGCTGCTCGACTTGCCAAACTTTCGGAAGAAGAACGCCAACAAGCGCTGATTCAAAAAGAAAAAGATGACTTTGAAAAAGAAAAAGCCGTCTTTCGTCAAGAACAGTTGCTTGTAGAAAAAGGCAAACAACTTCAAGAAATCGGTATTCCAAGTGCTTTCGCTGCTCGTATTCAAGGAAATACTGCTGAGGAAGCTATTAAAGATGTCAAATCTTTCAAAGCTGAATGGGATAAAGCCTTAGAAGTAGCGGTTAACGAAAAACTCAAAGCTTCTGTTGATACTCCGCTTGGTGGAGGTGCCACACCAGGGAAACCAGTTGATATTTCAACTTTAACTTATGAAGAAGCGCTGGCATTGAAAAAAACAAATCCAAAAGCCTATGAACAGGCTACAAAATAAGGAGAAAAAACATGAAAAACAAAAAACTAAAATTAAACTTGCAACGCTTTGCTAGCGATGTAGTAACATTCTTGAACTCACAAGTTGACCCCGAAGTTATGGGACAAATGGTAGCTGCTCAATTGCCTAAAGCTATTAAGTTCTCGGTAATTGCTCCAATCGACACAACTCTTGCTGGTCAACCAGGTTCAACAATTACATTGCCTAAATTTAAATACTCTGGTGATGCTAAAGTCGTTGCCGAAGGTGCTGCGATTCAAATGGACGAATTACAAACTGCAACTCAAACTGCAACAATCAAAAAAGTCGCTAAAGGGATGGCTATTACTGATGAAGCGGTGCTTTCAGGTTATGGTGATCCAGTTGGGGAAATTCAACGTCAAATCCGTATGGCCATTGCATCGGCTGTAGACAATGAAATTGTAGCAGTTGCTGGTACTGCAGCCCTTACTGTAGTATCCGATGTTAACCTTAATTTGATTGACAAATTAGAAAATACATTTGTTGAAGCTCCTGATGCGCTCGAAGAACAAGGATTTACTCAAGGAGTCCTTTTTGTTTCATATAAAGATGCTGCAACTTTGCGCCAAGCAGCTGGTGTTAATTGGACCCGCGCTTCAGAACTCGGAGATAATATCCTTGTTTCTGGTGCATTTGGTGAAGTCCTTGGTTGGACAATTGTTCGTTCTAAAAAAATCAAAGACGGTTCACCAATCGCTGTTAAACCAGGTGCAATGAAAACATTCTTAAAACGTGATGTTCTTGTTGAATTTGATCGTGAAATTACTAAGAAAGTAACACAATTCACTGGTGATGAGCATTATGTTGTTGCAATCGTTGATGAAACAAAAATCGTTCGTGTTCAAGCTTCACCAATTTCTGTAACAGGAGTTACCATTTCACAAAAAACAGCGTCTATGAAAGTTGGAGCTACTAAAGAATTATCAGCAAAAGTTGCCCCAGATAATGCAACTAATAAAGCTGTTACTTATTCTTCTAGCGCTCAAAATATTGCAACAGTAAATTCTGATGGTAAAGTCACAGCCATTGCAGAAGGTACAGCAAATATCACTGTAACTACCACTGACGGTTCACAAACTGATGTATGTGCAGTAACTGTTACAAAATAGAATAATGAAATGAGGTAATCATGGAAGAGAATGAACCAAAAACTAAAGCAATTGAACGTTTAAAAACTGATCTGGGCGTCGATGATGCTACTGGTTTAATTGAGGATGCGGTTATTCTCATCCTTGATTATACGAATCAGGATAAGATGTTAGATTCAATGTGGCTGTATGCTCGACAGTTAGCCACAATTAATTTTAATCGTGAAAGCACAGAGGGAGAATCTAGTCGTTCAGAAGGCGGTATTTCACAATCCTTTGTTGAAGACATTCCTTTAAATATCCAGCGTGGCTTGAATCGTTATCGACTCGGAAAGGTGGTTAGTTTTTATGCGCCTGATGAAACGTGACTTAACAACGGTTTATCTGAAAAGGATAGACCCAAACAACACGCAAGATGAAGAGGGAAACGATCAAGTTATTTATCTTGATCCTATTGCTCTTGAAATGAATGTTCAGTCCGCAAGTGGTGCTGTCAATGCCACAATTTATGGTTCAAAGCTTTCTAGCATGAAATCATGTAAGTATCAAGGTGATGAACTAAAAGAAGGCAGAGACGAAAACAGCGGTGTTTGCGTGTATGTTGATAAGGACAGTGACCCTGATTATAAAATCAAGTCGATTCAACCTTATTCTACACACATCAATGTGATGTTAGAAAGGAACGACGACATTGGGAGTTGAAATTAAAGGTTTGGACAGGCTTAAAAGAAAAATTAATGCCATGCCTAAAATATTAAATGATGCTGTGAATGATGCGACTTACGAAATCACAGAGTTAGTTCGTTCTGCAGCAGAATTAAGACTAGCTTCTAGTATGAAATTCAGTTCTGGAGAATTGCTTGGGAGTCTAAAGACTGAGGTTGTAGAAAATGCGGAAGGTAAAATGGTTGGGCGTGTCTGGTCGGATAAAGCTCAAGCCATTTATCGTGAGTTTGGTACTGGTCCAAATGGTCAAGCAAGTTCTAAAGATTTACCAGAAGGTGTTAACCCAGTTTATACTCAAACTCGTTGGTTTATTCCAGCTGAGGAAGTTGGAATTGATTTGAATGAAATCTATGGCATGCCTAAGATTACCATCCAAGGCAAAGAATTCTACATCACAAGCGGTCAACCAGCAAGGCCTTTCTTATATCCATCATTGAAAGAAATCCTTCCGCAAATGCCTGAGATATACAAAGAGCATGTCCAAAAGAAATTGAGGGAGCTTAAATAATGGAAAGAGTAAATATTAAAGTTGCTACTGTTTCCGTTTTAAATGGGATATCTGAGATTAAAAAAGTAGCGACTGATTATCCGTCAACATGGAATGACTTTCCTACAGCTATTTACAGAACGGTTAACAACCCACATTTTGTAGATGGAAGTGGAGAGGAACTTCAAACAAAATGGTCAATCACAATTGAATTATATTCTAAAAGTAGTTTGACCACTATCGTTAATAATGTCATCGAACAATTTGGTGATATTGGTTTTACAGGCACGCAAAGAGATGCTAATACAGCAGATTTAAAGCGTGTCATTATTGAACTATCCGCAATCGTGGATAACAAAACAAAATACGTTTATTCGAAATAGGAGGAAATAAACATGGCAACAGTAGCAGGATTACTTTCAAAAGATACAGTCCTTTCTTATAAAGATAGCTCAGGTTCAAAACCTGTCGCAGCAGTAAAATCTATCCCAGCAATGGGATCTGATCCTGAAAAAGTAGATGTTACTCACTTAGGTTCAGCTAAGAAAGCATATATTGCAGGGATTCAGGATTCAGATAATTTGGAATTCGCAATCATTTATCAAGGAGACAACTTCAAAGATGTTGATACTTTGGTCAAAGCTGGTAAAGCAGTTGAGTGGACAGTGACTTATCCTGATGGTATGAAAGTTGACTTTACTGGTCAACCATCTTATAAATTTGATGGTGTTGAAGTCAACCAAGCACTTGGATTTAATTTAGTAGTGGTTGTATCAGCAGGCCCTACATTTACACCATCTCCCAAATAACGCTGAAGATAAAACTGTAACTTGGACTAGCTCAGACTAAACAACCGCAACTGTAGATAAAGGAACTGTTACTGCGGTAAGTGAGGGAGAAATCACAATTACAGTGAAAACAGTTAACAATAAGACTGCTACTAGCACAATTACTGTCACAGCAGCATCGGGTAATTAATAACATTTTAAGAAAGGTTAGTCTCGAAAGCTAACCTTTTTATTTTTTATAAATATAGAAATCGGAGAAACAAAAATGACAAAAGAAAACATCGTAAAACTTCCTGGAACTAAACAATTTGAATTTGGTGGTTTGAATCTTCAATTGCGCTTGGATGGAAAAGCTATTATTGCTATTGAAAAGCGTTTGGACGAATCACTTATGGGACTTTTTGTAAATGGTCAAGGTGGTTTTAAATTGCCAGCTACAAACAAATTATTGGTGGTCCTTCAAGGGGCAAACCAAACAAGTCGTGTATCTGATTCAGATTTAGTTAGTGCTTTTGAACGTTTTGTTGAAGCAGGAAATACTACTTTTGATTTGTTCAATGCTATTCAAGAATTGCTTGATGAAGCGGGTTTTTTCGGCAAGGACAAGAAGGAGACAGAAGTGACAAATGGGGAATCTCTGGACAACGAACCAGAAGCACCGAGCGAACTCCTTTAAAAACCTACAACAATTTATCCAGCATGCTTGAGGATTTATACCCTCAGGCAGTTGAAGCTGGTATTTCTTCTACAGATTTTTGGGCGATGAATTTTGATGAAATTATGGTCCAAGTTGAAGCAAATAAAAAAAGGCATGAGAACGAGCTAAAAGAGAAAGCGATGTTTGATTATTCTCAACAAAGGCTTGCTATCTATGCTTTTAATGATCCAAAGAATTTTCCTAAATATGAAGATGCCTACCCTTTCTTGAATCAACTCAAAGAAGAAGTAGTGCAAGCCGTATCTGAGGAAGAAGAAAAGAAACAAGCGATGCTTACTGACCAAGAAATCATGCGACAAAATGCAATGTTAATTCAGGAAACTCGTAAAAGAAAAAGTCAAAAGACAAATTAAAAAGTATTGAATAGAAAAGGAGGTGAGAAATATGGAATTAGAAACCTTGGAAGTTTTATTAGACGTCAATACAGCCAGAGTTCAGGCGTCTTTGGATAAAATAATGCCAAATATTGAATCTGCTATGTCAAAAATTCAAAATATCACTGGGAAGTCTATGAAAAAGACTGAAGATAATTTGAATATTGATAAAGGTGCAACACAATTTGGCAAACAGTTAGAAAAAATGAATCAAACTTTTGAAAAGATGATGGGCCATCTTGAAAGTTCTTCTAAGAAATCATCAGAAAGTATTGGAGATAATTTATCTACTGGATTTAAGAAAGCACGTCCTAAAGTATCAAAAGAAATTGATGCTATGCTGAATGAAATTAATGCAAAAATGGGTCAAGCTAAAGCTGCTCAAGAAAAAGTAGCTTATCTTAAATCACAGCGTCAAAGTTCTTCAGCAAAAGGAGATGGTGGGCAAACGGTCAAATATGATGATCAGATTGCACGGGCCCAGGCATCAATGGTTAAATATCAAGACCAAGCAAAAAGTCTTGCTCGATCAATGAAGACTGAGTTTGATGCAGTGCCTTCGTCTTTAGAGCGAATTGCAAAAGTAATGGATGCCAATGAAGCTAAGTATTATACAATGCGTGAAAGTGTTCGAGCTTTACAAAAGGAATATCAATATCAACTAAAACCAGTCGGAAGTTTTGACAAAGGTTTTAAAAATGTTGATACTCCTGATTCATTGAAAACTGCTCAAAAAATGCAAGCACAGTCTGATAAAATGCAGAAGTTAGCAAGTAGTAACGATGTTCTTCAAAAAGAATATCAAAGAACAGAAGAGCGTGCAGAATCATTAAGAAAGGCAATAGGACGAATTAATTCAGTTCTTAGCCAATCGTCAATGGCAACTGGAACAGCTGCAGCTGGAGCTAGTATGACAGGTTCAGGATTGAAACAATCTGAGCGTGCTGTTTCTAAATATGGCGGAGTCTTCAACCGCATGTCAAACTCCATTTCTCACGGTGCTGGGGGAATTGGAAATGGATTGAAAAATTCATTTGGGATATTGGATAAATTTGGAAATCTCTTTTCGAGAAATTCAAATAAAGTCACACAAGGCACCCGTAGCATGTATATGGGTAATAATGCATTTCTTCAGTCTATGAAATATTTGTTGCCTTCATTAATTGTTTATCAATTAATTGGTGGAGCAATAAGTAAATTAGCTGGCGGAATGATGAGTGCATTGAAGACAAACGATCAGTTTTCAAATTCACTTAATCAGATTAAAGTCAACTTGATGACCGCATTCTATCCAATTTATACAGCCATCTTACCTGCAATTAATGCTATGATGAGCGCTATTGCTACGTTAACAGGACAGCTTGCAGCCTTCATTTCACAGTTGTTTGGTACAACTTATCAAGCTTCTAAAAAAGGAGCTGAGGGGCTGTATAATAACGTTCAAGCAATGAATGATACAGGTTCATCAGCGACTAAAGCGCAGAAAAAAGTTGATAAACTTCAACGTTCACTCATGGGATTTGATGAGATTAATCGTATTGGTTTGCAAGACAAAACTGATGATGATACTGACAAAGGCCAAGATACAAAAGCTCCAGGTATTGATTTTGGGGCTGCGACTGGTAATTATTCAACTCCTAAATGGATGAAGGATATGCAAGCCTTGCTTAAAGACTTCTTCAAACCTTTCCAAGATGCATGGAAAAACCAAGGACAAAAGGTTATTGATGCGTGGAAATATGCACTTGGAGAAGTTATTGGTTTAGCAAGTACTATTGGAAAATCCTTTATGGAAGTCTGGACAAATGGTACTGGCCAAAAATTCATTGAAAATCTATTAATTTTACTTGCGGATGTTCTTGGCATTATTGGTGATATAGCTAAAGCTTTTAAAGACGCCTGGGAAGATGATGGACGTGGCACAACATTAATACAAACAATTTTCGATATGTTTAATAGCATTCTTGGGCTATTACATTCTATAGCAGGTGCTTTTCGTGATGCTTGGAATGATGGAACAGGAGAAGCTATTGCTGCAAATCTTTTAGAAATATTTACAAATATTTTTAAAGCGGTAGGAAACATTGCTGACCAACTTAAAAAAGCATGGGATCAAGGTGGAGCTGGTAAAGAAATTTTCTCTATTATTTTAGGGATTATTAATAATTTGCTTACACATATTAATAATATGGCAAAAGCTACAGCTGATTGGGCAAAGACCTTGGACTTTACACCCTTGCTTAATGGAATTAAAAAGTTACTTGAAAGCATTCAACCTCTCTCTGATAATATTGGAGCTGGACTAGAATGGTTTTATAAAAATGTACTTTTGCCATTGGCTGGGTTTACTATTCAAGACTTAATACCCGCTTTCTTACAAGCTTTGGGTGGTGCAATAGATTTTGTAAATGGAGTAATCGAAGCTCTTAAACCAGCTTTCAAATTTTTCTGGGATAGTTTTTTGAAACCAATCGCTGAATGGACTGGTGGAGTAATTGTCGACGTCTTAAAAGGACTCGGAGATGTTCTTTCAACTATTGGAGATTGGTTATCTGAGCATGGAGAAGGGTTTTCTAATTTTGTTATAGCATTAGGAGCATTTGCCGCTGCAATTAAAATTATTGGAGCGATTGGTACTGTAGTTGAAGTTCTTTCGGGGATATTTGCTTTTCTAGGAAGTATTGGAGGATTAGGGGGCGTATTATCTGCTGTCGGAACTGCTATAGGAGGAATTGTCAGTATTTTGGGTGGTCCAATAACAATAGCTATTGCAGCAGCAATTGCAATTGGTGTACTCTTATACAAAAACTGGGATACTATAACCGAAGCAGCTGGTAAACTTGGGAAATGGATAGGAGAGAAATGGGATAGTATCAAGAAAGCTACTGGTGACGCTTGGGACAATGTTAAGAAGGCAACTTCTGATAAATGGAATGAAGCCAAGAAATCAATAAGCGATACGGCCGATTCTGTAGGTACTAAGGTTTCTACTAAGTGGGAAGAAATCAAAAAAGGAACAGGCGATGCTTGGGACAATGTTAAAAAATGGACTTCTGACAAGTGGAATGATACCAAAAAGTCTGTTCACGATACTGCTGATTCTATTGGTTCAAAAGTTTCTACAAAATGGAACGAGATAAAAAGTGGTACTGGTAATGCATGGGATAATGTGAAAACATCAGTTTCTAATGCTGCTAATACTGCAAAAACAAATGCTTCAAATGCGTGGTCTAACATGAAAGACAAAATGGGTGGCTACGCTCATACTATCAAGTCTAACGCCAAAGGTGCGTTTGATAATGTTGCCTCTTGGGCTTCTGGTATGGGTGAGAAAATAGGAAAAGGCCTTGAAAATGGAGTAAATGCAGTTAAAAGAGGTGCAGCTGCAATTGGTAATGGCATTGCTGGAGTTATAGGTGGTGCGGTCAATGGAGTTATTGACGGCATTAACTGGATTCTCAACAAAGTTGGAGCTAATGGTAACTTAGGACATTGGAATGTTCCTACCTTTAATGCTTATGCCAATGGTACAAATGCTCACCCAGGAGGACCAGCATTAGTAAATGATGGATCAGGGAGTCAATGGCAAGAGATGTATCGGACACCGGATGGTAAAACTGGGCTATTCCCTAAAGTGAGAAACCTCATGGTTGATTTACCAAAAGGAACCCAAGTATTGAGCGGTGCTAAAACTGCAAAAGCAATGTCAGGAATGCCTGCTTATGCAAACGGTATCGGTAATTGGATGGGTGAGAAATGGAATCAAGCCAAAGAAATGGTTGGCGATATTTGGGACTATGCTACTCATCCAGAAAAGATTTTAAACATTGCAATAAGCAAGTTTACTAACCTTTCTCAAGCAGTTGAACCTGCGTTATCTATTGCGACTGGTGGTATATCTACTATAGCTAATGGAGCGATGGGAATGATTAAAAAGGCATTCTCAGAAGGTTCAGAAAGCCCATCTGGTACTGGTGTCGAACGTTGGCGACCAGTTATTAAAAAGGCTTTGTCAATGAACGGTGTATCAACTTCTGAAAACTATGTCAATGCTTGGCTAAGACAAGTACAAAGCGAATCAGGAGGTAATGAGAAAGCTGTCCAAGGTGGATATACTGACATTAATACAATCACTGGTGACTTGGCCAAAGGATTGTTACAAACCATCTCGGCCACATTCAATGCAAATAAATTCCCAGGTCATGGAAATATCTTTAACGGATATGATAATGCACTTGCTGCAATTCATTATGCAATGGGGCGTTACGGTGATCCTGGTATGCTTCAAGTGATTGGGCATGGACACGGTTATGCAAAAGGTACGCCGTATGTTCCTGAAGATCAATTAGCAATGATTCATGAAGGAGAAATGGTTGTTCCTGCTAAATATAATCCTTATAACTCTATTAGTGATTTCAAATCATTTGAAACTTTACAATTGCCTGAAATGTTCACAGACAAGCCAACTGATTACAGCAATTCTGGAAGCTTTGGTGGAGGACAAGATGTATCAAATTATGGTTTGGCAAATATGAATGGTTCATTAACAAGTGCCATCATGTTGCTTGTTCAATCTTTAGGCGCACAAACTAGCCAAACTTCAAATGGAGATATTGTGATAAATATCGGAGGCAGAGAGTTTGGACGAATTGCAGTTTCAGAAATCAATAAATATCATCAACAGCTTGGGTACACTGAGCTTAATATTTAGAAGGAGGGATTATGTCTGCCGAACTACAATTTAATGGAGTGATGGTCAAAACTCCTAAAGAATTCAGCGTCAGTATTTCAACAATTGACGCTGACTCCTCAGGGAGAAATGCAAATGGAGAAATGGTAAGAGATGTCATTGCTCAAAAAACTAAATTAAACATTAAATGGGGCCCGTTAAGTGACTCGGAAGTGTCTGATATTTTGCAAAGAATTAATCAACCATTCTTCGTAGTAATCTATCCAGACCCACAAATTGGAAGACAAAGAAGTAAAACTTTTTATGCTGGGGATTCTACAATGCCTTCTTACTCATGGAATGATAAGTTTAAAGCGATGAAGTGGGAAAACTTATCTGTAAACCTGATAGAAAAATAGGAGGATAAAAAATGTTAAATGTCTCAGATGATTTTAACAAAGCCATGAAAGCAGAAAATCGAAGATTTGAGACCCGAGTAAAAGTTGGTGATAGAATTTTCACTAAAAATGATATTAACAGTTGGGTTTATAGTGGCGGTTCTATTTCTGGTGAGACATTTCAAATAGGTTCAACATTTTCGAATTCTATAAAAATAGAATTTTGTTCAATACTTGAAAATATTAAAGAGCTGACAGAAGTCACTGTGGAAGTGGGAATAGCAACTTATGATGCAGATTATAATTATGATAATATCCCTCCTGAAAAAGTGGGAAGTGCAAGAGTGGGCTATGCTAAATTGATTCATTATAAACCGACGGTTTATGAATATGTCTCAATTGGAACTTTTTATGTCACTAAGTGTGACCCAGATAGAAACGAGAATAAAACGACACTTGAAGCGAGTGATCGTTTTGTTTTTTTAGAAAATGAGTATGTTTCTGAACTGACCTATCCTGCTTCTATTCGAGATGTTGCGTTAGAAATTGCAAATAAAAGTGGTTCGATTATTAATGAAACAAATTTTTCAATGATTAGTACTTCAAAAATAAATAAACCTGAGGGCTATACTTTCAGGCAAGCAATAGGTTTAATTGCTCAGTTTGAAGCCGGTTATGCAAGGTTTAGCCGAATAAATCAATTGGAGATCATGCAATTAATTGACCCTAAATTTGCTGTTTCTCCCGCAGAATATTTCCAAAAGGGACTAACTAAAAATGAATTGATGTACAAAATTGGCGGTATCTCTTGTACTGTCTCTGTTCAAAGTGAAAGCGGGAATGAACAAGTTACTTATTTAGCTGGTAGTAATACTGGTCCTCAGATTGTTTTAGAAAATAAAGTAATGACTCAAAGTTTGCTTGAAACTATTTATCAAAAAATAAGTAATGTCAATTTTTATCCTTTTACTTTAAATTGGAGAGGTAATCCAGCACTAGAAACTGGAGATTGGTTAACGCTCACGGATAGAGATGGCACACCATTTAAAACTCCTAATTTGAGTTACACCCTAACTTTTAAAGGAGGGTTGACAGCAACTAGTTCAGCCAACACTAATTCTTCAGCTCAAACAGTATCAGCATATTCTCCACCGCTTAATCAAATTATTAAAGATATTAATTCTCGTGTTGATGCAGCTGGTAAAAATTCAATTTATGACGGAACAGAGGAACCTCCTTATCCCAAAGAAGGAGATATTTGGTTCAAAAAGAATGGCCCAGATGATGAAATATGGATTTATCAAAAACTTGAAGATGGAACCTATGATTGGGTACTGCAGACATCGACTAGGTTATCTGATGAAATACAGGACAAAATAGACAATTCTGTACCATCTGATGAAATTGTAAAAATAATCAATTTATCACAAGAAATGGATGGTAAAGAATGGTTAAAAATTACTGGTGCAAAAATTTGGTTAACAGATGAAACTCGAATAGATGATGCCATCATTCAAGACGCAATGATTGGAAATCTAAGTGCCTCAAAACTAACGGCCGGAACTATTAATGCCTCGGATGTAAATATTATTAATTTAAATGCTTCAAATATATCAACTGGAACTTTGAAAGCCGTTGATATAGAAGGTGTAAAAATCACGGGTTCTAAAATTACCTCTGTCGGGGAAGATTTTTCAATGCTTCAAGATAATGGAGCGATTACTTGGATAAGAAATAGTGATGGCAAAGAAATTTTTAAATTCTTTACTACATTAATGAATTTGAAAGAAGGAAATGTACGACTTGAGGTTTCAGATTCAGGTTCTTTATCAATATATAGCAAAAAAATGAATAAAAATTTCCTAAGCTTTTCTGGTGTTGGTACCAATATGTCAGGATACGCAAATTTAGACAAATTAAGTATCACTGGGGATTCTAATTCACTTTCTTATACACCGACAAGCTTTGAATATCAATCTGATGGCGACAATCGTCCTAATTTGAGAGTGGGAGTGACTGGATTTAAAATAGGAAGTAATGCAACTTACCTATCAGGAGATAACAATGGAGCAATAACAGCTGTAGCAAGTGCTTTAAACATTTTAAGTAATGTTAAAATTAGCCAATTCACTAATATTGGTGGAAATCTTAGTGTTAACGGTAGTCTAAGTGTAATTGGTTCTAAAAATGCTGCTCATGTCACAAGAGACGGGCTTAGATTAACTCCAGCCTATGAAACGGCTGAGTCATATCTAGGCGATATCGGAACAGCAGAAACTGGTGAAGATTGTACAGTTATCGTTCCTATAGAAGAACATTTTTCTGACGTTATTAATACAGATTTCGAATATCAAGTTTTTTTGCAAAGTTATAGTGAAGGTTTTGTTTGTGTTACATCAAGAGATAAAACGAGTTTTACAGTGCAATCATCCGTTCCCAATCTTCCTTTTACATGGGAGATCAAGGGTAAAAGGAGAGGGTATGAAAATGACCGCTTGGAATTAACTGATATGAAGTTTGAAGAAATAAAGGAAATTGAAGAGCAAAATTCAAAAGAGGAGGAAGCATGAATAAAGAAATTGATGCAGAAAAATTGATTAACAAACTACTATCTAAGATTACTCAACTAGAGTTTGATAATGCTAAATTATCAGTATTAGTTGAAACTAATGAACTAGAAAATTCTAAGGAGGTTGGAAAATAATGAGTTATGAAAAGCAAACTTGGAATAAATATGACGATTTAAAAACTGAGGAAGAAAATATTGAAAATGGGGCGGTAGTTACTGACAACCGCATGAACCATATTGAAGAAGGAATTGAGGCTAATGATAAAGCTAATGCTAGTCAATCCCAATCCATTAATAATCATATAGGGGATACATCAAACCCGCACAAAGTTACGGCTGCACAAGTCGGGCTTGGCAATATTCAAAACTTTGGTTTAGCTACAGAAGATGAGGCTAAGCAGGCAATTAGCAACGCTAAGTATATGACACCCAGCCTTACTCAAGCGGTACTATCAGCTAATATTAATTCAATCGCCTATGCCAACAGCGCAGACGGCACGGACGGTTTCACGACTACTTGTCCTAACTTAAATTTGTTGGACGGAACGAGAGATTTTAGTGGAGATTGGGAGCATCCATCTGGTTGGACAAATGACGGAACCTATAAAGGGTTAACCGTTAAAAAAGTAACAGGGCAATGGGACAGCGTTTATAAAACATTTACAGCTCCAAAAGACGGTGTTTATACTTTCTCAGCTTATGTTAAAAGTTCAGGAAATACAGCAAATATACATAGATTTGTTAGTCTAAATAATGCAGATTATTGGGGGTCACATAAAGAATTAGGAAGTGATTTTGATTGGTCGAGAGATAGTTTTACTGTAACCCTTAAAGCCAAGGATACTATTTGCGCCAGATACGCAATATCAGGCGCAGGTGGAGATTCGATTTTATGGACGGCTGGTCATAAGTGGGAACCAGGCTCAACCGCTACTCCATGGATGTCCTCAGCTAGCGAAGTCACAACTGCTGACTGGCCAAAGTATGTAGGGTTTAGTAACACTGTAAAAACAAATAAGTCTGCTAGCGATTATACTTGGTTTCCCGTTAAAGATTCAGAACTAACAAATAAAGTTGAATCTCATATCAACAATAAAGCTAATCCGCATGCAGTAACCGCAAGCCAAGTTGGGGCTTACTCAAAAACTGAAGCAGATGTAAAGTTTGCGACAGGACAATCACTGATAGATTTATCAACGACTGTTAAAGGTAAAGCTGATGATTCCGCAGTGGTTCATAAAACTGGTGATGAAACAATTGGCGGTAAAAAAACATTTACAGAGGAAATAAAACAAAAAAATGATGTAGATTGGACATATATCCCAGATTCATCTAATAGAGCTGAGTACATGAGACGAGGAGATACAGTAACGATTCGCTGGGATTTCACTTCGACCGGAAATTACGATATCTCTCTTGGGTCACTTCCAACGGATTTTGCACCAAGAAAAAGAATCTTTAAATCAATTCCAGAAGCAAGTGCCACCAACTCTATGCACACATTACAAATCAATGCGTTTACTGGTGGAAGTCCTGGAGCGATTACACTCTTTAAAGCAACAACTAATGCAGTATTTTTGGGTCAAGAAAGCTTTGTTATAGTATAAAAATAGAAAGAAGGGGTTATGGAGGAGCAAGCATGGCGAGAAGTCCTCGAACGTTTAGCTCGAATTGAAACAAAGTTAGATAACTATGAAACAGTTAGAGATAAAGCAGAACGAGCGCTTTTAATAGCCCAATCAAATGCAAAACTTATAGAAAAAATGGAAGCCAATAATAAGTGGGCTTGGGGCTTTATGCTTACTCTTGCCGTAACTGTTATTGGTTATTTATTCACTAAAATTAGATTCTGAAGGAGAGTAAAATGAATCAAATCAATTGGAAATTACGTTTAAAAAGTAAAGCTTTTTGGTTAGCTTTACTACCTGCTCTATTCTTGCTAATACAAGCTATAGGAGCGCCATTTGGCTATAAGTGGGACTTTGTTATTTTAAATCAACAACTTGCTGCAGTGGTTAATGCTGCTTTTGCGCTATTAGCAATTGTTGGAGTTGTTGCTGACCCAACGACCAGTGGTCTAGGAGATAGTGATAGAGTCTTAAATAAAGATAAATCAGAGGAAAACAAATGAAAAAAGTAATTAAAAATGCTGCCATTGGAATGGTAGCTTTCTTTGTTGTTGCAGCAAGTGGACCTGTATTTGCGGCAGTTGGTGACCAAGGGGTGGACTGGTCAGTATATAACGGAACTTACGGTAATTTTGGCTATGCTCATGATAAATTTGCTTTTAGCCAAATCGGAGGGACTTACGGTGGAACCTTTGTAGACCAAGCCACCTATGAAACGCAAGTAGCTTCAGCAATTGCTCAAGGTAAACGAGCGCACACTTACATTTGGTATCAAGTCGGAGGTTCCCAAGAAGTAGCCAAAGCAGCACTTGACCGCTATTTACCAAGAATTCAAACACCAAAGAATTCTATTGTTGCTTTAGACTACGAAGGTGGAGCAAGTGGAGATAAGCAAGCAAATACTGATGCTATTCTTTACGGAATGCGACGTGTAAAAGCTGCTGGATATACTCCAATGTATTATTCTTACAAGCCTTACACTTTGGCCAATGTTAATTATAAGCAAATCATCAAAGAATTCCCTAACTCATTATGGATTGCGGCATATCCAAATTATGAAGTGACACCAGTTCCAAACTATAGCTTCTTCCCAAGTATGGACGGAATTTCAGTATTCCAGTTCACATCAACTTATGTTGCTGGCGGACTTGATGGAAATGTTGATTTAACAGGAATCACAGATAATGGATACGGAAAACAGAAAGGCCAAGAAGTTAAACCCAATACTGCTACACCGGCCATTGAAAATGGTAAAGAAGCCAATGAAGTTAAAGGAAACGATGTAGAAGTTGGAATGACGGTTAAAGTAAACTTTGGCGCTAAGAATTATGCCACAGGAGAAACAATTCCTCAATGGGTAAAAGGTCAACCACATAAAATCATCCAGAAGAATGGAGATACTGTCTTGCTTGATGGTATTATGAGCTGGTTATCCGTTCATGATGTGGAAACTATTGATGCTTCTACAAGCCAGCCAACGACACCCGAAAAAAGTTATATTGTAAAACAAGGTGATACACTTAGTGGCATTGCTTCAAATTGGGGAACCAACTGGCAAGAATTAGCACGTCAGAACAGTTTATCTAATCCGAACATGATTTATACTGGTCAGGTTATTCGCTTCACAGACGGTCAATCTGGGGCTACAGCACGAACTTACACAGTACAATCTGGTGATAATCTTTCATCAATTGCGAGCCGTTTAGGAATGACAGTTCAAAGTCTGGTTTCAATGAATGGCATCTCAAATCCTAATTTGATTTATGCTGGTCAAACTTTAAATTATTAAAAATTAACCCCGCTTCGGCGGGTGTTTTTTTGTTTGTATAAAGTCATGTTATTTAAATAGTTGTAAAAAAATATTAGATAAGATATACTTAAGTTAACTATATTAATTTAAAGGTATTTATGGACACTTCAAAATCTGAAAAGCAGGGTATGCCCAAAATTGTTAAAGAAGTAGTAATTTCTTTGATTGCATCAGCTATAACGGCTGGAATATTATGGATTTTATCAAAAATAATATCACTAGCAAAAAATGAACTTGTTATTTTAGTTATATTTGTTATTGTTATATTTGTAGTTACCCTTTTTTTGCTATTTAATAATTCATTCAATAATAAGTTTATTTCAAAATTAATTTTTTGTATACATCAACGGTACCCAGATGTAATATACCAAAACGATGCGATAAAATCTGATATAATTTCATCTGTGAATAATGAGGTGAAGGATGTAGGTAATAGAGAGTTATTACATAACATTCTAAATGCAACTGCTATAAATAATTCGTATAATATTATTAAAGAGGAAATAACCTATACTTTTGAAAGCGAGGAATATGCAACGTATAGGGTTCATGTGGTTTTGAAAGCAAATGAACCAATAAATAGCTATAGATTCAGATTTGCTTGGAGCGGAGATCATGGAGGGATTAGCGTTCCTGAACTGGCGACTGCTTCAAAAAATAAAAAGTTTCGCATTGAAGAAGATTTAGATATGTTAGACTTAATTACTGGTAAAAAGAAAAGCGTCCCTGAAGACGAGCAGGGATATAGATATTATAAAGTTGTCTTTGGAAAAAAAGCAAAGACGCCTAAATCAGGAGAGGTTGATTTTGAATATTTTGTTATTTGTAAGGGAAAATCAAGACCTTTTTTAGAAGTATCTATCAAAGATGCTGTCGAAAATTTAAGTTTAAAAGTAGAATTTTCAAAAGATATTAAAGTGTCTAATGTACAAACTTTTGAATTTATTCATTCAAATGATGATATACAATATGATGAACCTGATGCCTTAGTAGAAGAAGTAACAAAGGCAGGTGAAGTTTCTCATAGATATATAGAATATAAAGTCTCTAAACCATTCCTTGGAGGAAAATATGAAATAAACTGGGATTGGTGAGTTGCAAATATTTTGAAATAGTATTATAATAAAAGTGTACTAAGGAGAAAGGATGTGTCTGCTATGCAAGGTGCTTAATTTTATACCATATTGGTTTCGATTAGCTTCAAACAAAAGATCCATCGACTAAATATAAATAATAAAAAAATGAGGAGTAGCATTTTAAAAGCTACCTACAACCGTCCAGTGAATTAGACGGTTTTTATTTCGCCCTCCGGGGCGTTTTTCTTTTGCCGTTATTATGATATAATTTTCGTAAAGAGAGGAACAGCTTATGAAAAAAGGTAGTGATGGATTAGGAATCGAAACAGGTTTGTGCTTAGGAGTGGCATTCGGGATTATTTTTCATAACTTAGCTATGGGTATTGGTATCGGATTGTTATTTGGTCTTGGTTTTGATTACAGGAAAAAGAAATAATACTGGCTCTAGGGCGATTTTCTTTGTTATCGTTAAGAAGTTTGCTATAATTAATTTCTAACACTGATCCCTCTTAATTGGGGGTCTTTTTTTGTTAATAAATGTTACTGTTTTTCTTAAGATAAATTAGTATAATATTCTTGTCGTAAATGCTATTCCAAATACAAATACAAATAACTAAGTATTTTGGGAGAGATAAAGCGTCCTTTTCCAAAGCGAGGGCGTTTTTTCTTTACAACGGAAACAGTAAATTGTATAATAATTTTATCCTTTTACATAAGGTTATAAATAACTCCGAGAACATCGTTTTGACTAAGTGACGGTGTTTTTTATTTGAAAACGAATACAAAAA
>Ga0208186_100028_pt1 | contig 25039 bp, 28 predicted proteins | sample Shrwel1BS1Day23_FD_187537 | JGI IMG/M metagenome (GOLD analysis project Ga0208186, IMG submission 187537) | Subsurface microbial communities from deep shales in Ohio, USA - Utica-3 well 1 S-1-Day23 (SPAdes) (version 2) ... | reverse complement strand
TTGGTCACCTGACCATGAAAAAATGGGTAAAGGAATCACTTTATCCGAAGAAGAATTTGGCGTCCTCTTAAAAGAATTGGGCAATAAATAAAATTTAAAAAAAATCCTGAGTGTTCAGGATTTTTTTTATTACTTGAAACCATATTTCAATAGAATGGTGATAGGATATTTGCTGAAAATAAATGTTTTGTATTTTAAGGTTATTGATTTTATGGTAGGTAGAGTTGTATAATTACATTAAGAAGTTTCAATTAAGTGAAAATTCAGACAGATACAGAAAGAAGGTGAGTCCAATGCAGGTTGAAGAAAGGGAGGATTATACGGCAACAAATAATAAAATATAGAGGAAAAGGAATGGATTATAAAAACGGAAAAGTAGTTGCCAGTCATGAACTATATTTAAATAAGTTAGGAAATGCAATGCTCAATGCTATATACAGGGTAACTTATGTCAGTCAAAGTGATAATCCTGCAACCGTTGCGGTTAATGACGAATTATTTAACTTGAAAGTTGGTATGCTTATTTATCAAACGCAACTTATCAATACTCATTCTTCACACGTAGAAATTATCAGTAGTATAAATCAATTATATCGATTAGGTAAAGAAAGTGAATTTTGCATTGAAAATACGGCGGAAGGCATGATTCCGGTAGTATTTGGGAAAGTCTATCGCAAATTTTTACGTAGTGTTCCTGAATTTATTTCTGGTGGAAAATACCGAACAAGTTGTTGGAACGGTATGGAAGAGACGGCTGTTTTAAATTTAAATGAAAAAGAAGATGAATATTATAGCTTTGAGAATTCTGTAAATATTTATGAATATGACGAAAGCGGACGTCAGTTCCAAATTGCTCATATGGAACCTTTCTCAAAAATGATTTTATCTTTTGATGAAAGTCATCGAATGAGAGAACGTTATAATGTTTCTGGTATTTCTGAGATGACAAATAGAGAAATAGATTGGATTTATAATACTTTTGTAAAACCTATCAACTGGAGATAGTATGAAGAAATTCAAATCATATTTTTTGTTACTTTTTGAAGGATTAAGAACTTTTGCGAAAGCTAGTAAATGGGGAACTTTTATCCTTGTCATCTTGGTTCCAATTGAGGCTCTTGTGCCGACAGGAATTATTTTTTCTATTCAAAAAGTAACGACCGAACTGACCAAAGGTTCGGCCTTTTCGATGAGTTGGGGAATTTTTTGGGCTGTATTGCTCTTAATTTCAAATATAATTCCACCTGCAACAACGGCCATTTCAGGTTATTTAACAGATGTACTGATTGCTAATATTAATCAAAAATTGATTGAAAAATCCTCTGAAATCAAAAATTTAGAAGTTTTTGAAGATGCCGAGTTTTATAATGATGTAGAAACTGTTCGGAGCGAACTTTCATGGCGCCCAGTGAATCTAATTGTTTTTACACTTTCAAATGTGCGTTATATTATTTCCTTACTTTCTTTGCTTATTTTACTGTTCAACTATACTTGGTGGTTGCCGTTGGCAATTATTATCGTTTTGGTACCACAAAGTTTGATTCATTATCGTATTCAACAAGAAGCCTTTGAAACTTTGGTAACCAGACGTCCTGAAGCGCGCAAGATGAATCATCTTCTTGAGATTGCCTTAAATCGAGATTATGCTAAAGAGGCTCGCCTTTTCAACGTTTTTAACTTTTTAAAAAAACGTTATTGGACACTTTTTTACAGTGTACACAAGGAAGAAAATCGTGTTCGCTTACGGCAATTTGGGATTGCGTTGGCTTTCATTATTGTGAGTTCTCTTGTATCTGCATTTTCATTTATATATTTAATTTTTCAAGTTCGTTCGGGGACTTTGTCTATCGGAATTATCGTTGGTTTCGCATCAAGTTTGGTTGCAGCGATTTCGGCCTCAAATGGTCTGGTCGAAGAATCCGACTTACTTTATGATACTTTGATGTGGTTAGAAAAATACTTAAAACTGATGAAACGTTCTTTTGATAAGTCTGGTAATATAAAAATTAGTGAAATTAATCAGATAAAGTTAGAAAATATAATGTTTTTCTATCCCAATGAAAAAAGAGCTAGTTTGTGTGGTATTTCTCTTGAAATTAAAAAGGGAGAAAAAATTGCGATTGTAGGGCAAAATGGTTCAGGAAAGTCAACCTTACTAAAGCTTTTGGCTGATTTATTTGTTCCAACAAAAGGAAAGATTTTGATTAATAATGTAGATTTACGAGAAATTAAGCAAGAGTTATATTGGGAAAAAGTTGCGCCTGTTTTTCAGGATTTTTCTAAATTTAAGTTTTCAATTGGAGATTCTATTTCTTTTGGAAAGATGGGAGAAGTTGAAAAAGCACTTGATTTTTCAGGTTTAGCAGAATTTACGTCTGAGATTCAGTTAGGTAAAGAGTTTGCTGGTACGGATTTATCGGGTGGGCAATGGCAAAAATTGGCGATTGCTAGGGCTTTTTACAAAGAAAATGTGGAACTTTATCTTTTTGATGAGGCAAATAGTGCGCTTGATGTTCAGTCAGAAAAACAACTCTATCGAAAATTGATGGAGCTTGCATCAGGGAAAACGGTCATTTGGATTACACATCGAATGACTTCTGTTAAACTTGCTGACAAGGTACTCTATTTGAAAAATGGAAGGGTATTGGGCTTTGATTCTCATGAAAATTTATTAAAAAATAATGATTATGCTAGTTTGTATCAGGAACAGTTTGACGATTAAAAAACAGTTCAACGAACTTATTTCAGAAGTTGATAACATATATTTATCCATAGATATGGATGTTTTAAGTTCTTCCGAGTTTAATTCAGTTTCATATCTTTTAATAGGAGGAGTTCGAGTAGATACTCTCTTATATATTATTTTCAATTACAATGTATGCTTCTGTAAAGTCGCTATCAGATGATAAAACTGAAATGTCAAAAATAAATGGCATTGAACAAGGAATAGGGGCTTTATTTGCCATCGTTTCCCCAGCGGTCGCTGGGTTTATTCTTACTTTCATTTCAGTCAGAATTTTTTCTTGGGTTGAGATAGTCTGTGAATCTATTGTTATTTTGTTAGTATTTCGATTAAACTTTGAGAGGTTTGATACAAAGAATGAAGAAGAGAGCGTTAGTGTTGAAAAAATTTCATATAAAAGAGTTTTACAGCTTTTAAATAAAAAATATATTGTAATGATTATTGTTTCCATCATGATTGTTCTTAACTTTTTATTGGGTTCCATTAATGTTGGAATTCCGTTTATTTTAAACAAAAATTATCAAGGAAATACAGTGATACTAGGCATTGTCCAGTTTAGCTTTCCTCTTGGAATTATTTTGAGTAGTTTATTAGTACAAAAATTACCTAAGTTTCAGCTTTTTAAATTGCTGAAAATTTCATACTTTTCCTGTGCTTTTGTTATTTTCTCATTTGGAATTGTTTTGAGCTTTTTGATAGGGTCAATAGTTTTTACGGTAGTTGTTTTATCTGTATTGATGTTATTTATGGGATTAGGTTTAGGCTTTTCTAGAGTACCAATGATGACCTTTGCTCAAAATAATATTCCTGAAAATATACAAGGAAGAGCGTTCTCAATTATAGATACCTCTGCTCAGATTCTTTCACCACTCGGTTTAATGTTTTATGGAGTATTGTTTGATAATTTTTCAGGAGGTTGGATTTATCTATTTTCTTCATTTTTGATGTTTGGGGTATTAATAGTTGGATTTTGGTTTGTTGACAGAGCAGATAAAGAAAACTATATTTACTGAGTTTTTACTTTAGAGAATTTGACTCTTTTAGCAATATAATAATAAAGCAGCCTGAGAGATATGAAATCTTATCTGCGACTAATTTGAAATATTTTTCTTCTAAGGGTACCATAAAGTGCGATTAGAGAGGCATATTTTAACTAGGGAAGGATAATTCTGAATTCTTTTCAATTTTATAAGAGAAAAAGTTTAACGATTAAAAAACCCATCAGTTAGGTCTGATAGGTTTTTTAATGGGTAAAGGTCATCACAACAAGGATGAGGTAAATAATCAAGGTAATAAAGAAGGTCAGTCGCCACCAAAGCTTTAAAAAGCGGCGGTAGGCGAATTGTTTATAATAGAACAAATCAAGTAACAACAAAATAAGTGCTAAACCAGAAATGATTAGCAGATAGTAAGGAATAATACTGATACTTGTTACATTTTTTGAAAAGATTTGCATTCCTAGAATTAGAAAAAGTGTGAATACACCTGGAATTTTTAATTTACGATTGGTTAAATGACGTAGTCTGAAAAACTTGAAAATAAAGACCAACGCAATAAAGACGATAAGCGGATATAGCGCCATAAGTACTTTTATAAACATAGACTAATTGTAGCGGTTTTAGACTAGTTTGTAAAGTATTTATTTGTGTGAGAGAGTGCACGTATCAGTGCTAATCCAAAGATTGTAACAAGGATAGCTTTAATGATTTCAACAAATACAAAGGGAGTGAATCCAAGCTTTAATGCCAAAGACCAATCCACTTGAGTGAAAAATTTGAGCCAGAGAGTGCCGATGACCAACATTAGGAGATGACCGACAATATTTATGATAAAAGCTGGGATTGTTTTGTATTTGATTTGATGAAGTCCCCAAGAAATGAGGGTTCCCATAACTAAAAAAGCAAGTAGAAAACCACCTGTTGGTCCAAAAAGAACAGCAATTCCTGAAGTTCCTCCAGTGAATACGGGAATTCCAATAAATCCGAGAAGTAGATAAAGTAAAATGGCGAAAAAAGTTTCACGCGCTTTGAGTACTGTGGCAACGAGTCCGACAGCTAGTGTTTGTAAGGTAACTGGGACGATACCAATTGGGATAGCCAATGGAGAAAGAACCGCGATAATCGCTGCACCAAGAGCAATTAGGGTTAATGAATATAATTTTGTGTTTTGCATTCCGAGTCCTTTGTTTTATGTATAAAATAAAATATACTAAAAAAGAAGAATTTTTGCAAACTCTTGCTCCAAATATACAAAAAATACTGACAGAATTTCTGTCAGTATTTTTATTCTCTGATTTCAACAAAGTGAGCATGGACAAAATCTGCTAGTTCTTGGGGAGCAACTTTTATACTACGTCCAACTTCACCCGCGGAACAGACAATAAAGTCATGTTCCAAAGCAATGGAATCAATATAAATTGGAAACTTTTTATTTTGCCAAATGCCTACGGGATTATTTGCCCCGTGAATATAACCCGTGGTTTTTTGTAGGTCTTTTTGAGGAATCATACTTACTTTTTTGTTGCCCGAAACTTTTGCTAATTTTTTTTCTGACAGATGCTCTGTCAAAGGAAGAATACCAATGACAGGTCCTGTTTTATCTCCAATCAATGCGAGTGTTTTATAGATATCACTACGATTAATATCGTCAGGAAGGCTATTACTTTCCAAAGCATTGATGGCAAGTCCAGTATGCTCAATTTTCGCCTTATCAAGAATTTGTTCTACAAGTGTTTTCTTTAATTTTTGCTTTTTAGACATAGCTATATTATAGAAGATTTTGTTCTGACTGACAAGATATAATAATTTTACTGACAGGTTTATTAGTAATTACTATGGATAAAAAGTTTAGGGAATTTTTTGACAAAAATTATTAAGATAACAAAGGCAGCAATGGCCGTCAAAATACCGCTGATTCCATTAACAGCAAGAGAATAAGCAACAGCGCCCCAACCTTTCCAAGCATATTGGCTCCAGAAAATAATTCCGGCAATGAAATGGAAAAAGTATTTAAGAAGAACAGCAACAAAAGTTCCCAAAAGTACAGGTGCTAGTTTTAGAGGGGCTGTTTTTTGGCGGAAAAGGCCAGCTATTCCGAGTGAAACAGGAGCCACAAGATATTCAAGGAAAGCTTGGGATAGGCTTAAGATATAAGCATGTCCAGTAATCATTGAAAGAATTCCCCAGATTAATCCTCCAACGAGACCAGCGGTTAAACCTCGTCGTAAGCTGAGAAGAAGGATAGGGATACAGGCGATTTCAACGATAATCCAACCATAAACAGTATTTGGAATGAGGCTGATGATGAAGGCGAGTGCCGCCATGAAGGCAATTTCCGTTAATAAACGGACATTGAACTTAGAATTAGACATAAAAAAAACTCCTTTTTGATGCGCACAAAAGGAGGGTTAGAAATTAGACGATTGTCTTAACACATCCCTACGCTGGCATTACCCAGATCAGGTCAGATGGTATTTCTCGCTACTGACAGACTTGTCAATAGACCCATTGTGCAAATATTTATTTTTACAAGTTTAAGTTTAGCATAATTTATGTTGAAAAGCATTGATGGGAGATTAGAATTCTATTTTATAAATTAAACTTAAAAATTTTTTAAGGCAACATAAAAAATCAATAATCCAAAAAATTTGAAAGTCTGTTAGAATAAATTTATACACAAATTCGGACAAAATAAAAGCGGTCGAGTAAGTAATTGTGAAAGTCAGTACAGAGAGCTTGTAGCGGTGAGAGCAAGCCTGAATGAAGCAATGAAAATGGCTTGATAAGCGTAGCAAAAGTGAGGTTTTACCAAGCTTTTGACGGCATGGTTCTCGTTATTGAACTTAAAAGTTTGCTTTTGTAAAGTTTATCTGAAAATTTTCAGTGAGCTACAAAGTGCTTAAATCAAGAATGGTACCACGATATAGCTCGTTTCTTTTTATGAAATGGGCTCTTTTTGTTTAGTCAGATTGTTTTTGTTTGACGAATTTGTTTAGAGTCAGAAAATTGGCAGGTGCACGGTTAATTTTCTGATATGATGCAAAAGTTTATCAAAGGGGAATAATTGATTTTGAAAAATAAATCAATTAGAAAAAAGGGAGAAAAAATGAATCCAAGAAACAGAAATATTTTACTTGTCGTTATTGTTGTTGTAATTGTTGCTATCGCTGCATTTTTCGGTTTTAATCACAAATCTGGCGGAAGTAAAACGGCAAATAAAACTGTGAATATTGGAATAATGACAGGAACTAAAGAAGATGATGCCATTTGGTCTACTGTTTCAAAAACAGCCAAAGACAAATACGGAATTACTTTAAAATTCACTCATTTTACAGATTATACACAACCAAATACAGCTTTGAAAAATGGCGATATTGATTTGAATGCCTTCCAACATTATGCTTTCTTGAATGCTTGGAATAAAGCTAATAATGGTGATTTGAAGGCGATTGGAAATACTACAATTTCACCTATTCGTCTTTATTCTAAAAAAATCACTTCATTGAGCCAAATTAAATCAGGAGATACAATTGCTGTACCGAATGATGCTTCAAATGAAAGCCGCGCGCTTTATGTTTTGAAAAATGCTCGTCTGATTGGCCTTTCTGTATCAGGTGATACACTTGCGACGGTTAAAGATATTAATTCTAATCCAAAAAATTTGGTCATAAAAGAATTAGATGCGGCACAAACACCACGTGCGCTTGATTCAATTACAGCAGCAGTAATTAATGACGATTTTGCAACAACAGCAAAATTAACGGTTGAAGAGTCTATTTATACTGAACCTGTAAACAAAGATAGTGAGCAATGGATTAATATCATCGTTGCAAATAAAAAAGATGAAAATAACAAAATTTATAAAGAAGTAGTCAAAGCTTACCAAACTGAAGCAACGAAGAAAGCAATTGAAAAAGCTTATCCTGATAAGAGAAAAATTGCTGCTTGGGGATTGAAACTCGACTAGCAAATTCGTTGACGGAGTAACGGTTAGGTCAGAACTTCGGGAGTTTCTATTTTAGAAATTCTTGCCTTAAGGCTAATAAATTTTACTGACAGAAGACTTAAACTGTTTTCAAAACAGTTTGGTCAGTAGAAATTGGAGAAAATTATGAATCCTAGAAATCGTAATATTATTATTGGAATAATTGTGGTTGTTATTATTGCTATTGCTGCTTTCATTGGCTTTGGACATCAAACTAAAGCAAATAAAACAGTCAATAAAACAGTGAAAATTGGAATAATGACAGGAACTAAAGAAGATGACAGTATTTGGCAAACAGTATCTAAAACAGCCAAAGATAAGTATGGAATTACTTTGAAGTTCACTCATTTCACAGATTATACACAACCAAATACAGCCTTGAAAAATGGCGATATTGATTTGAATGCTTTTCAACATTATGCTTTCTTAAAAGCGTGGAATAAAGCAAATAATGGTGATTTGGTGGCCATTGGTGATACTGTAATTTCGCCAATCAGTTTCTATTCTAAGAGTCTTAAGACTTTGTCTGATATCAAAGAGGGCGGAACTATTGCAGTACCAAATGATGCGTCAAATGAAAGTCGTGCGCTTTATGTCTTGAAGTCTGCGGGCTTGATTAAATTGGATGTTTCTGGTCAAACGCTCGCGACAGTCAAAGATATCACTTCAAATCCGAAAAATTTGGTTATTAAAGAACTTGATGCTTCACAAACTGCGCGTGCTTTAGATTCAGTTGACGCCGCAGTTATCAATAATAATTATGCCGTTACTGCAGGTTTAAAGAAAGCTGATGCAATTTTCACTGAGCCTGTCAACAAAGATAGTCAACAATGGATTAATATAATTGTTGCTAATAAAAAAGATGCAAATAGTAGCGTTTATAAAGATGTTGTCAAAGCTTATGAATCAGAAGCAACCAAAAAAGCCATCGCAAAAGCATATCCAGATAAGAGCACCATTCCTGCTTGGGGCTTGAAATTAAAATAATTTCTTTTACACTTAATTGTTTATCAGCATCACAGGAAGTTAGAGTTACTGACGAAATTTCCTATTTTCTGATGAATGGATGAGTTTTCCTGAGAAGTAAATGAAAGTTCTCTGACAGCTTTGTCAGTAGAAATTGGAGAAAATTTTGAATCCTAAAAATCGAAATATTATCATTGCTGTTGCTGTTCTTATTCTTGTTGCGCTGGTTGCCTTCTTTAGTTTGAACCATCAAGGAGGAGTGAAAGCATCTGCTGGCGAAAAAACAGTCAAAGTTGGAATTATGAGTGGCGACAAACAAGATCAGGAAGTTTGGAAATCAGTAGCTAATACCGCTAAAGAAAAATACGATTTGAAGCTGAAATTTGTTTATTTTTCTGATTATAATCAACCAAATGAAGCTCTTCTGTCAGGAGATATTGATATCAACGCTTTTCAGTCTTATAATTATGTAAAAACATGGAATAAGGCGCACAAGAGTGATATTGTTGCTGTAGGCAATACTTATATCACACCTATGCACATTTATTCAAAAGAAATTAGCAAATTGTCAGATTTAAAAGAGGGTTCAACGGTTGCTATTCCTAATGATGCTTCAAATGAAAGTCGGGCATTGTTTGTACTCCAAAGTGCAGGTTTGCTTAAATTGACAACTAGTGATTCAAGTAAACTGGTGGGCTTACCAGATATCACAGAAAATCCTCATCAATTGAAATTCAAAGAAGTGGATGCAAGTCAAACACCACGTGCTCTTGATTCAGTTGCTCTTTCGGTGGTTAATTATAATTATGCGACAGCCGCTAGTTTGCCAAAATCTGAATCAGTCTTCATGGAGCCACTTAATAAAACTTCTGCTCAATACATCAACTTTATTGCTGCGACAAGTAAAGAAAAAAATAATAAAGTTTATAAAGAAGTTGCCAAAGCCTATGCTTCAAAAGCAACAGAAAAAGCAATCAAAGAACAGTATCCTGATGGTGGAGAATTGCCCGCTTGGGACTTGAAACTTTGAATAAATACGCTTCAGCAGCTGAGGACAAAAAATTATTAAGCTCCTAGAAATTGTGAAAGAAGAAAAATATGGGGAAATTAGCGATTGTAACGGGAAGCGGACAAGGTATTGGGGAAGGTATTGTCTATCGGTTAGCAAAAGATGGATTTGCGGTTGCCGTAGCAGATATTAATCCTCAAACAGCAAAAAATGTTGCAAAAACTTTGATAGATAAAGGATTTGAAGCTAAAGCTTACGTGCTTGATGTTGCGAACCGTTCGGCAGTTTTTCAGCTTATTGAACAAGCGGTGAGTGATTTTGGTGAACTTGCTGTATTTGTTAATAATGCTGGGGTTGCTTTTATTGATAGCATTATAGATTCTGATTCAGAAAGGGTTGAACGACTATTTGATGTCAATATCAAAGGTACTTATTGGGGAATACAAGCAGCAGCTACCCAATTTAAAAAACAAGGTCATGGCGGACGAATTATCAATGCGGCTTCGCTTGCAAGTGTTGAAGGTTCTGCCTTGCAAAGTGCTTATTCTGCTTCAAAATTTGCAATACGTGGATTGACACAGTCGGCAGCGAAAGAACTTGCAAAAGACTATATCACAGTGAATGCTTATAATCCTGGAATTGTACGCACCGCTATGCGAGATGAGATTGATAAAAAAACGGCTCAAATCAAAGGAATTAGCATTGAACAGCAACAACAGAATTGTTTGAATGAAATCTACCTCGGACGTGAAGGAAGACCAGAAGATGTTGCAGAAGTTGTGGCCTGGTTTGCTTCAGATGCAGCAGAATATATTACAGGACAATCTATCTTAGTGGATGGCGGGATGAGATTCAATTAGCAAGAAGGAAAAAATATGAATGTAAAAAATCGGAGAATATTAATTACGATTATTATTCTTGTATTCATTATTATAGTAGGCGGGATTTTTGCCTTTTCTCACAGTGGTAATAAATCAAAAGTTTCTTCAAAAATTGTAAAAATTGGATTGATGCCTGGTGGTAAACAAGAAGATGTCATTTGGAAACAAGTTCAAAAAAATGCTAAAGACCAATTTGGGATTACATTGAAATTTGTCAATTTTACTGATGGAGATGAGCCTAATAAGGCTTTGGTCAACCATGAAGTAGACCTCAACGCCTTTCAACATTATGCTTATTTGAAATCATGGAATAAAGCTAATAATGGAAATATTGTGTCAATTGGTGATACAATTATTACGCCGATTCATTTATACTCAACGAAATACAAAAAGGTCGATGAAATTCCTGATAAAAGTACGATTGCCATTCCAAATGATATCACAAATGAAAGCCGCGCACTTTATGTTTTAAAAAATGCGGGACTCATTAAACTAGACACCTCTAGAGGAGTATTAGCAACGGTCAAAGATATCAGAGAGAATCCAAAAAGCTTAATTATCAAAGAAATTGATGCCAGTCAAACACCACGTGCGCTTGATTCAGTTGCTGCAGCAGTCATTAATTATAATTTTGCTATTTCGGCAAAAATTTCTGATAAAGAATCAATTTATCAAGAACCATTAAATGAAGATTCGGCTCAATGGATTAATTTTATTGCAGCAAATCAGTCTGATAAAAACAATAAAGTTTATAAAGAAGTCGTCAAGGCTTATGAACAAAAAAATATCGCTGATATCATCAAAAAAGAATATCCAGATGGAGGAGAACTCCCCGCTTGGAATTTAAAATTGTAAATAAGAAAACTCGTCTTTGACGAGATTTTCTGTCAGTATTAACAAAGCTGAATTTTACTGACGAAAGTTTAGGAAAAGCTTTGTCAGCACTGACAGAGAATGAAAAAGATAAAGGAAGTAAGTATGACAGCAATTATTGAATTAAATAATCTTTCTGTGCAATTTCATCAGAAAGGACGATTAGTCACGGCAGTGAAAAATGCCACTTTACACATTGAAAAAGGGGATATTTATGGTGTGATTGGTTATTCTGGAGCTGGGAAATCAACTTTGGTTAGAACCATCAATCTGCTTCAAAAACCAACCGAAGGTCAAATTGTGATTAATGGTGAGAAGATTTTTGATAGTGAAAATCCCGTGAAGTTTACAGGTGCAAAATTACGTGAATTTCGTCAAAAAATTGGGATGATTTTTCAACACTTTAATCTTCTGAGTGAGAAAACTGTTTTTAATAATGTGGCTTTTGCTTTGCAACATAGTCAAATCGAGGATAAAAACGGGAAAAAACGTTATCTCACAAAGAAAGAAAAGAACGATAAAGTCACAGAATTATTAAAATTGGTTGATTTAGCAGACCTTTCTGATAAATATCCGGCACAACTTTCTGGAGGCCAAAAACAAAGAGTAGCGATTGCACGTGCTTTGGCTAATGACCCCGAAATTTTGATTTCAGATGAAGGGACCTCAGCCCTCGACCCGAAAACAACCAATCAAATCTTGGATTTGCTCAAATCCCTTCATGAAAAATTGGGAATTACAGTGGTTTTGATTACTCATGAGATGCAAGTGGTTAAGGAAATTGCTAATAAAGTAGCCGTTATGCAAAATGGTGAAATCATTGAACAAAATTCTTTAATTGATATTTTTGCGCAACCTAAAGAAGCTTTGACCAAACAATTTATTGAAACTACAAGTTCGGTCAATCGATTTATTGCCAGTCTTTCTAAGACAGAACTTCTGGCTCAATTAGCAGATGATGAAGAATTAATTCACTTAGATTATTCAGGTTCAGAACTTGAAGACCCAGTGGTTTCTGATATTACGAAAAAATTTGATGTAACGACTAATATTTTCTATGGGAATGTTGAATTACTTCAAGGTCAACCTTTTGGCTCATTAGTCTTGACCTTAAAAGGTTCAAGTGAACATCGAGCTGCCGCAAAGGCATATTTTGTTGAAAGACATTTGAAATTTGAAGTTTTAGGTAAAATTGAAAGGACGGTAGACTAATGGCAGAATGGTTTGCACATACATTTCCTAATGTAGTTTATTTAGGATGGACGGGCGAGACAGGTTGGTGGACAGCAATTGTTCAAACGCTTTATATGACATTTATTTCGGCACTTATTGGTGGCTTATTGGGATTGATTTTCGGAATTGGGGTTGTTGTGACTGCTGAAGATGGAATTACACCCAATCGACCATTATTCTGGATTTTAGATAAGATTGTCTCTATCGGACGCGCTTTTCCCTTTATTATCTTATTGGCAGCCATTGCGCCCTTGACTAAAATATTAGTGGGAACGCAAATTGGTGTAACAGCAGCCTTGGTTCCCTTGGCCCTTGGAGTTGCTCCTTTCTACGCTAGGCAAGTTCAAGCATCACTTGAGTCTGTTGACCACGGGAAAGTAGAGGCAGCTCAGACGGTGGGGGCAGATTTCCTTGACATCGTCTTTACTGTTTATCTTCGTGAAGAACTGGCAAGTTTGATACGGGTTTCAACGGTTACCTTAATTTCCTTGATTGGTTTGACCGCAATGGCCGGTGCGATTGGGGCTGGTGGACTTGGAAATACTGCTATCTCTTATGGTTACAACCGATTTGCCAATGATGTCACTTGGTTTGCTACGATTTTGATTTTGATTTTTGTTTTATTGGTTCAACTTGTCGGGGATTTCTTGGCAAGACGCGTTTCACATCGATAATTAAATAAATAGACTTAAGTCTATTTGATTAAAGGAGAAACAATGAAAAATAATTCTGTAAAAATTGTTGTTGCGACTGGAATTGGTGCCGCTCTATTTGTAATTATTGGCTGGTTGATTAACATTCCTACGCCAATTCCAAATACTAGTATCCAATTACAATATGCTGTACTTGCCCTATTTTCGGCCTTGTTTGGCCCTCTTGCTGGCTTTTTAATTGGATTTATTGGTCATGCCCTCAAAGATTCATTTCTTTATGGGGCTCCTTGGTGGACTTGGGTTTTAGGCTCAGGTTTGATGGGACTATTTCTAGGCTTTGGAGTAAAAAGAGAAAGTTTGACTCAAGGGATTTTTGGAAATAAAGAAATTATTCGTTTTAATATTGTCCAATTTTTGGCAAATGTAGTCGTGTGGGGTCTAATTGCTCCCATTGGGGATATTCTGGTTTATAGTGAACCAGCTAATAAAGTCTTTACACAGGGAGTAGTTGCAGGTTTAGTTAATGCCTTAACGATTGCTGTAGCGGGTACTTTATTGCTCAAACTTTATGCTGCGACACGAACAAAATCAGGAACACTTGATAAGGAATAAATATTTTTAACATCAGATGTGCTAGAATAAAAGCAGCAAATACTTGCTGCTTTTGCGCTTGTTTCCTTAGAGTGAGACCATTGTCTAAGAATGTTTGTAATTAATAAGAAGGGTGAAAATGGAACCATTAATCTCGTTCAAAGATTTTACATTTAAATATGATTTGCAAAAAAATCCAACATTAAAAAAGATAAATTTAGAAATTTTTCCTGGCGAAAAAGTACTGATTGTTGGACCATCTGGTTCAGGAAAATCAACCATTGGCTCATGTCTGAATGGAATATTGCCCCATTTGTACAAAGGGGAGGCAAGCGGGGAATTATCAATTGCAGGCTTACCTTTTGGGACTTCAATTACTGAACTATCAGAAAGAGTATCCACCGTGCTCCAAGATACTGATGGACAATTTATTGGCCTAAGCGTAGCTGAGGATATTGCTTTTGCTTTAGAAAATGACGGTCTGATTCATGATGAAATGGTCAGCAAGGTCGCCTATTGGTCAGAGAAAACCGAAAGCAAGAGCCTTTTGAATCATCGTCCTCAAGACCTGTCAGGTGGACAAAAACAAAGAGTTTCTTTGGCGGGAGTTTTAATTGATGAATCACCAATTTTACTGTTTGATGAGCCTTTAGCCAATTTGGATCCACAAACTTGTGGAGAAACAATAGCTTTAATTAAAAATATTCATGAAGAAAATAATGTGACGACAATTATCATTGAACATCGAATTGAGGAAGTTCTATCACTCGGAATCGATAAAATTGTGGTTGTCAATGAGGGTGAAATTGTTGCGATTGGTAGCCCTGATGAGTTATTGAAAACAGAAGTTTTCAGAGAAAATTCTTTACGTGAACCACTTTATTTATCAGCATTAAAGGCTGTAAAAGTGGCTGACTCACTGACAAATTTTTCTGATTTGAAAACGTTAGATGCCCCAAATCTAAAAAAAATACTGACAGATTTTACAAGCTCTTATAAAGTGACTGACAAAGCTGTCAGTAAAAATAATATCCTGTCAGTAAAAAATTTGACGGTAAATTTTGGTCAACATGAAGTTCTAAAAGGAATAAATTTAGAGATTCAAGAAGGAGAAAAAATTTCGATTGTTGGGAAAAATGGCGTTGGGAAATCGACCTTTGCGAATGCGCTCTGCCATTTTGTTGAAGCCAGTGGTGAAATTTTGTATCGTGGGCAATCAATTGTTAATGATTCTATTTCGGAACGTGCAGCAAAAATTGGTTATATTATGCAAAATCCAAACCTTATGATTTCGCAAAATATTGTCAGTGATGAGGTGGCCTCTGGTTTGAGACTTCGTGGGTTTGATGAAGGAGTCATTAGTGAAAAAGTTGAAGAAATTTTACAGGTTTGCGGACTTTATCCATTTAGAAATTGGCCAATTTCTTCTTTGAGTTATGGACAGAAAAAAAGAGTAACAATTGCCAGTATTTTAATTTTGGAGCCAGAAATTTTGATTCTTGATGAGCCAACTGCTGCTCAAGATTTAAAAGCTTATCGTGAAATCATGGATTTTCTTGACCAACTTAATCATCGTCTTCATTTGACAATGATTATGATTACGCACGATATGTATTTGATTACAGAATATACAGATCGGACTCTAGTTTTTGCTGACGGGAAAATTGTTGCTGACGAAAGTCCATTTGAAATTTTAGAAAATGAAAATTTTGTTAAGATGGGAAATCTGAGTCAACCCAGTCTTTATCAACTTGCGAGAAAAGCTGATATTAGTCCAATTTCACTGACAAAAGCTTTTATTAATTTTCAAAATCAGGAGAGATTAAAGTATGAATAATCAACTTAAAGTCTTAGGCTATCAAGCCGGAAGTGGTTTTATTTATCAACTCAATGCGACTGCCAAGCTCTTGTTTTTTCTTTTGATTTCCATCAGTAGTATGGTCACTTATGATACAAGATATCTGACCTTTGTAGCTCTCTTTTCTATGCTCCTCTTTTACTTTTCGAAGATTCCTTTTTCGTCAGTCAAACGAGTCGCTCAGTTTGCCGCCCTTTTTGCTTTCTTAAATCTCCTATTTGTGTTTATTTTTGACCCTGGCTATGGTGTAAGACTCTATGATTCTAAAACGATTATTTGGGGGCCTTTAACTTTAGAAGAACTTTTTTATCTCTTTAACCTCGTCTTGAAATATTTTTCGACCATTCCACTTGCCTTATTGTTTATTTTAACGACTAATCCGAGTCAATTTGCTAGTAGTCTGAACAAAATTGGTCTTCCTTATCGTTCCTCATATTCTGTATCATTGGCTTTGCGCTATATTCCCGACATGCAAGAAAAGTTTTTGGCTATTCGTAATGCTGGGCAAGCTAGAGGAATGGATTTATCAAAAAAAGTAGGTCTTTTTTCTCGAATAAAACTAAATGTTCAATTGTTATTGCCTTTGATTTTTTCTAGCTTGGAGCAAATTGATACCATTTCAACAGCAATGGAATTACGACGATTTGGGAAAAAGAAAAAAAGAAGTTGGTATTCATATCAACCATTGAAAGTAAAAGACTACTTTGTTATCTTACTCGCACTTTTAGGAGTGGCTCTTGTAATTCTTCTGTTTTTTGTTAATCAAGGGCGATTTTTTAATCCCTTTCATTAAAAAAGCCTGCACAAGTTATCCTTTGTAAGTCTAATAGCTAATCTGGAGTCCATATTAGCTATTTTTATCGTATTTTACTAAAAGTCTTCTTTCCGCTCAAAAATTCAAAACTCCCTTCTCAAACTTTGAAAAGGGAGTTTATCTTTGTTCTGAGGCAAGTTTTTTGCTTTTTGTTATCTTGCAAAAATGAGTGGAAAATGGCATAATAGGACTTGTAAAAAACTTTTGACAAGCCGATTGTTTGCAAAAGCTTATAAAATTTGAATTAAATCTATAACAAAGAACTTCCAAAAGAATTAGAAGGGAAAAACATGGAAAATAAAATACGTGAATTGCGTCGTTTGTCTCATCTTTCACAAGAGGATGTTGCTCATATCGCACATGTCTCGCGGCAGACGATTAATGCAATCGAAAATGACAAATACGACCCTGAGTTGACTCTTGCTTTCAAACTTGCCGAAACCTTAGGGACAACCGTTGATGAGCTTTTTAACTATCAACCAACCGTTGTGAAAAGGAAAGAAAACGATGTATTTTGGTGCGAAAAATATCAATGTGTCTTATGGAAAAGAGCAGGTATTGAAAAACGTAACGCTGTCGATTGAAAAAGGAAAAACGACAGCTATTATTGGAGTCAATGGTTCTGGAAAATCAACGATACTAAAAGCCCTAGGGCGCTTGATTAAAGCAGAAGGTCAGGTTATTTTTGATAATCAGCCCTTAAGCAATCATTCAAATCGGGAGATTGCTCGCATTTTAGCCCTATTGCCTCAATCAATTACTGCTCCCGCAGATATTACAGTCTATGAGCTTGTTAGCCTAGGACGTTTCCCACACCAAAAACTGATGCAACAACGTTTATCAAAAGAAGATATTACTTTTATTGAGGAATTAATGAGGGAAACAAATGTTTGGGATATTCGTGAAAGTAAAGTATCAGAACTTTCTGGTGGGCAAAAACAAAGAGTATTTATCACAATGATTTTAGCCCAAGATAGTGAGATTATTTTACTAGATGAACCCACAACGTATTTGGATTTAGCTCATCAGTTGGGTATTTTGTGTCTGCTTAAAGATTTAGCGACAAAGCGAAATAAAACCATTGTTTACGTTATTCATGATTTGAACCATGCCGCTCGTTTTGCTGACAACCTAGTTCTCGTCAAAGATGGGGAAGTGGTCGAGCAAGGGACTGTTGATGACTTATTTACTCAAAAAACCTTGAAAGAATGCTTTGGATTGGACGTTACTTTAGGATGTGATACCTTTACCAAAAAATTAATGATTACTGGGGTGAAAGATGCCTAAAAAACATTTTCTGACAATCTTTTTTGCCCTAGTTTTTTCTTTACTTTTTTTGTCAGTTCTTTATCTGATGTTAGGAAACAAAAATGTTCCACTGACAGAGTTATCCACAAATAAAATGGTTTTACAATTACGCTTACCACGATTGATAAGTCTTTTTCTAACTGGATTTCTCCTGTCGGTCAGTGGATTTCTAGTTCAAATTATGACCAGAAATCCAATTGCTGAAATGTCTACTCTAGGAATTTCTGGCGGTTCAAGTCTGGCTTTATCTCTTTTGTTGACTTTGGGTTGGTCGACAAATGATGGAATTTCAGTCATGGTTTCATCACTAGGAGCATTTATTGCTCTAGCCGTCGTCATGCTTTTGACTGCCAGGACACATTTTCAACCCTTAAAAGTTGTTTTAGTTGGAACATCAGTCGGACTTTTTGCAACGAGTTTAGCGAGCTCAATGACTTTTGCTAGTCATGATACGCAGGCTTATTTTCGTTGGATTGTCGGGTCTTTTTCTGGTATAACCAATACTAAAGTTCTTTTAATGGCAGTCGTGAGTCTGATTTTTCTCCTACTCTTGCTCCTATTCTCTAAACAAATTTATTTATTAAACTTTGGAGACGAGCTGGCCCAATCTTTCGGAGTTTCCGTAAATTTTGTCCGTCTACTCATTATGTTTTTAGTTGCTCTTGCTTCGGGTGTGACCGTTGCCTCAGTTGGAGTGGTTAGCTTTGTTGGTCTGATAGCTCCACATATTGCCAAGAAAATTGTTAGAACGAATTTTTGGCAAAATGTGATTTTGTCCGTGCTGACAGGGATGCTTTTGCTTGTTTTGGCAGATTTGGCGGCTAGGAATTTATTTAAACCATACGAATTTCCAGCAGGAAGTTTAACCATGCTTCTGGGGGCTCCTTTCTTTTTGTGGGTCATTACAAAGGAGGCGAAATAAATGAAAAGAAAATTCACTTTACTTTTTGTCCTTCTTTTGGTTTTGATTGTGGCTGATTTGACACAATTTTCGACTAATTCTCAAATCCTATCTATTTTGATTCCTAATTTCCGTTTACCAAGATTAATAACTATTTTGTCAGCAGGGATTGCCCTTTCATTATCCGGTTATATCATTCAAAATATCACAGAGAACCCTCTTGCTGATAGTGGAGCAATTGGGATAACTTCTGGTGCATCAGCAGGAAGCGTCGCCTTTTTATTAATTGCTGATCATTTTAAATTGACGGGCATTTGGAATTTTTCTTATCCCCTATTCGCCTTAATTGGTGCCCTTCTTTCTTTTGCTTTAATTTATATTTTTGCTCTGAGAAAGCAAGTGAGCTCTGTCAGAGTACTCTTGACAGGGATTGCAATTACAGCTTTTTTCCAAGCCCTGATTACGATTGGTCAACTTTCTGTCAATGCTTTTGATTTTCAGAAAGTGGCAGTTTGGCTGTCAGGAGATATTTGGCAAACGGGAACCACTTATCTGATAATTTGTATTTTATTATTAGTCATCGGATTGATAATTCTCCCTTTTTTCCTCAAAAAACTTGAAATTTTATCCTTGGGAGAAGAAATGGCGACGGTTTTGGGACTTGATGTTCCCAAAACTAAAATCTATCTATACTTGCTGGCTTTACTTTTTGCAGCTGTTGGTGTTTTATTGGTTGGTGGATTAGCCTTTGTTGGTTTGATTGCTCCGCACATTGCAAGTGAGATTGTTGGATTTAAATCACGGAAAAGCCTAATCGCAACAGCTCTTTCAGGGATGATTATATTATCTTTTGCTGATATTATCTCCCAAATGATTATAGCTCCATCAAGTTTACCTTTGGGCTTTGTTGTCGCCTTTATTGGGGCTCCATATTATATTTATCTTATACAAAAAGTTTAAGAAATTAATTTACTTTTGTAAATTTCTTATAAAAAAATAATGGTTCATTTCTAAAAAATGACCTAAAAATAGAGGAGATTCTTTTGAAAAAAGTACTCACAACCCTAATTGCTGCAGGAGCTTTACTTACTTTAGCTGCCTGTTCTCCAAATTCATCATCAAAAAAATCAACATCGAGTGAAGACAAAGTGACCTTTCACGCTTTGAATGGTGATGTTAAAGTTCCTAAAGATCCAAAACGTATTGCCGTTCAAAATTACCCAGATGAAGTGGCTTCATTAGGTGCAAATGTTGTTGGAACAGACTCATGGGCTTTCCCAAATACCTTCTTATCGAAAGAACAAAAAAAGAATATGGTTGATTTGGGAGCACCAAAATTCAATATGGAAAAATTGATTGCTCAAAATCCTGATTTGATTATTACAGTTGATAAAGACCAAGTGGCTGACTATCAAAAAGTGGCACCAACTGTTCTCGTTAATTATAAAGATCTTTCAGGAATGAATAAATCACTTGATTACTTTGCTAAACTTCTTAATCGTGAAGATGAAAAAGCAAGTTTCCTTAAAAACTTTAAAAAAGAAGCTGATAAACAAAAAGAAAAATTGGCTAAGGTTGATGTTAAACCAGCTAAAAATACCATTTCACTTCTTGAACTTCAAGGAGATAAGGTTTATGCCTTTGGAGATAATTTTGCTCGTGGAGGACAAGCCTTAACAACTGGTTTAGGCTTTAAAGAATCAAGCAAAATGTCCGAACTCTCAAAAGGGGTGGGTTATGCCGAAGTAAATACAGAAAGCTTGGGCGAATTTGATGCAGACTATATCTTTATTGATTTTGCAGAGAAAGATAAAGAACAATATGCTGCTCTAAAAAATAATCCGGCTTGGCAAAATCTTAAAGCGGTTAAAGAAGGACATGTCATCACAATGGACTACGACAAAGTTTACTTCTTTGGCGGACCAACAGCGGCTAAAAAAGGGCTGTCGCTCTACACTGACGCTATCATTAAAGCTACAAAATAAAAAGAAAAAGTGTATAATCAACTTATACACTTTTTTTGTGAAAAATTAAGGACTTTATGACATGAATATTAAACAATTACGGTACGTCGTCGCCATTGCTAATAGTGGAACTTTTCGTGAAGCCTCAGAGCAACTCTTTGTTAGTCAACCCTCAATGTCAATTGCAGTAAAAGATTTAGAACAAGAACTTGGCTTTCAAATTTTTGAAAGAACAAATACAGGCGCAACTTTGACTATTGAAGGCGAACGATTTTATGAACAAGCACAAACTGTTTTACGTAATTTCGAAAGCTTTGAATCGAAATATTCTAAACCTAAAGAATCAGACAAAACATTTTCAGTTGCTAGCCAACATTATGATTTTTTAGCACCGGTCGCCGTTGAATTTGCGAAGAAAAATCCCGAAATAAAGAATTTTAGAATTTTTGAATCTACCACTTATAATATTTTACAAGAAGTGGCACAAGGGCATAGCGAACTTGGGGTCGTTTATTTGAATAAACAAAACCGCTCAGGGATTTTAAGAATGCTCAATAAACTTGAATTAGATTATGAAGAGATTTTCTTATCGCAAACGCATATTTATATTCGCAAAGGACATCCACTCGCTCAGCGCGAGACGATTTCAGATGATGATCTAAAACCGCTAGATCGTGTTCGATTTACCCAAGAAAATGAACAGTTTCTTTACTATTCAGAAGATTTGGTTGAAACTTTTGAAAATACATTGATTTATAATGTTACTGACCGAGCTAGTTTAAACGGTATTTTAGAACGAACAGACGCTTATGCGACAGGTCTTGGCTTTATCGATAAAGCAAGTGTTCACAACGTGACTGTTGTTCCTATGCAAGGGGATAATGGAAATAGTTTGATTTTAGTCAAACACCGTGGACATTTACTTTCAAATGCGGCAACTTCTTATAAACGCAGCCTTGAAGTTTATTTTGAAAACTATGAATTCTAAAATAAAAATACTCTCTGATTCATTTATCAGAGAGTATTTTTTTTAGGATTACTAAAACTTCTTACTGAGCTTTTTGTTTTTGGGCTATGCCAATGAGAATCATTGCGAGCAAGATGATAACAATTCCTCCGATAGGCGTAAAGACAACACTAGAGGTTTTGGAAATTTGGCCTCCTACAAAAGAACCAAGAGTAATTCCAATGTTAAAGGCTGCAATATTGAATGCAGAAACCAGAGTAATATCTTTTGGAGTGAATTTTTCGGCCAGTTGAACAACATATAATTGTAAACCAGGAACATTCATAAAAGCAAAGAGTCCCAAGAGTAATGTTGCAATCAATCCCAAAGGTTGAGAAGCTAAGCTTGTACTGATAAAAAGAAAGAGCAAGCTTAGGGCAAGAGCCGCAAACATTTTTTGCAAAGCAGGAAGGATATTTTTATTTGCTAGATGTCCACCTAGTGAATTACCAATGGCAACCATCACACCATAGGCAACTAAAATAATAACGACTGTACTTGCTGAAAATCTAAAAGTCCCTTCAAGTATGGGGGTAAGATAAGTGTAAGCAGCGAAAGTTCCACCATATCCAAAAGCAGTGATAAAGAAGGACATCATAATTGATTTATTCGTGAAAATTCTTACAAGTCTACTCAAGTTGATTTTTCCAGGGATTGGAAGACCTTTAGGAACAAGAATACTTGTAGCTATCAGCCCAATCAATCCAATGACAACAATGAAAATAAATGACATGTGCCAAGTAGAGTGTTGACCAATGAAAGTTCCCAAAGGAACACCGATAACTGTAGCAACTGTAAGTCCTGTAAACATTAAGGCAATTGCTGAAGCTCTTTTTTCAGGACGAACAACATCAGCGGCAATGACTGTGGAAATGGACATGAAGATCCCATGGGCAAGTGAAGCTAGCACCCGTCCAACTAAAAGTAAAATAAAAGTTGGGGCAAAGGCTGAGAGTAAATTACCAAGGATAAACAAAATCATAATGGCAACCATCAAAGTTTTTCGATTCCAAGTTCCTGTGAGAATAGTTAGTAATGGTGCACCAACCGTTACACCTAGCGCATAAAGAGAGACTGTTAAACCGGCTTGCGATAAACTAATATTAAAAGTGTTCACAATCATTGGCATTAAACCAACGCTGATAAATTCGGTTGAACCAATTGCAAAAGCATTAATCGCTAAAGCAAGAAGTGTAAGACTAGGAGAGATTTTTTTCATTATATTTCTTTCTTAAAAATTAAAAGTATCTGGGTTAGGGCCAACACGAAGGGCTTCATTTAATGAGTTTAGGGCCTCCATATCTTCTTGGTCAAGTGCAAAATCAAATATTTGTCGATTAGCAATCATTCGCTCACTCTTGATTGATTTGACATTGACTAAAATCTCTTGTTGAATATCCCAACGAAGAATAATTTGGGCAACAGATTTTCCATGTTTGTCAGCAATTTTTTTGAGCATTTCATTGTCTAATAGTTGACCTTGCATCAAAGGAGACCAAGCTTGAACCTTAATATCATGAAGTTTCAAAAATTCACGAAGTTCTTTTTGTGAAAGCTTAGGGTGAAGTTCAATTTGATTTAATACTGGTTTTATTTCAGCATAGCTAAGAAGTTCTTCTAAATGATGTTTTTGAAAGTTGCTGACACCAATCGCTTTAACTTTTCCCGCTTTATATAAATCTTCCATTGCTTTCCAAGCTTCTTTGTAAGCATAATTAGTGCCAGGCCAATGGATAAGATATAAATCAAGATAATCCAAATCTAATTTTTTCAAACTTTCTTCAAAGCTTTGAATTGTTTCTTTATAAGAATGATTGTCTCCCCAAAGTTTTGATGTGACAAAGAGATCTTCACGAGTAAGCCCTGTCGAGGCCAAACCTTCTTTTATTCCTTGACCAGTCCCTTCTTCATTTTCATAAATTTTAGCTGTATCAATTAAACGATATCCATTGATAATTCCGTTCTTTACCACTTCAGCAGTTTCTTCATTCGGAATTTGAAAGACTCCTAAACCGAGTTCTGGAATTTCAATTTGATTATTAAGTTTCATTTTTTGCTCCTCATCTATTTTGTTTTGGCAGAAAATTAGTATATAATAAATAAAACCTCTTGAACAGTACCTACTTTTTTGTGTCATACGTACTAAAAAGTAATAATTGGATAGAATAAGGGATTAGAAAGGAAATTAATTTTGAAAAAAATTTATAATATAGGTGTGGAAGCGACAATGGATGTTATTGGTGGAAAATGGAAACCAATTATTTTGTGTAATTTAAGACATAATCCAAGTCGTCCAGGAGAATTGAGAAGACTAATTCCAGGAATCAGCCAAAAAATGCTGACTCAGCAATTAAGAGAATTAGAAATTGATAATATTATCGTGCGTAAGGTTTATAATCAGGTCCCACCTAAGGTTGAATATTCACTAAGTCCTTATGGGGAAACTTTAAATGGCTTACTAGATATTCTTTGTTCATGGGGCGAAGGCCATGTCCAAACTTTAAAAAGTAAAGGTGAAGAAGTTCAAATTTTAGAATAATCTAGTGAATAATGAGTAGCTGATAGGTAAGAGGAGTTAGGAAATGTATCAACCAAGATTCAACAAAATTCATCATATTGCAATCATCGCCGACGATTATGAAAAAGCTCGTCATTTCTATGTTGATATTTTAGGATTTTCAATTATTCGAGAAAATCATCGGCCAGAAAAAGAGGATGTTAAACTTGATTTAAGACTGAATGATGAAACAGAACTTGAATTATTTATTAAATCAGGAGCGCCCGAACGTTTAACTTATCCAGAAGCAAAAGGATACCGACATCTCGCTTTAACAACAACGAATATTGAAGAAGATAGAAATTATTTGATAAGCCAAGGGGTAAAAGTAGAGGAAATTCGGCAGGATGAGATTACTGACAAAAAAATGCTCTTCTTTTATGACCCAGATGATTTACCAATAGAACTTCATGAGTAATTTTTTGAAAAAATCAGATGAAGGAAAGATTTTTATTTTTGCTGACGCTTCTGTCAGCAAATAAAAGGGCTTACATAAAATAAAAGCTAGAAAAAAAAGAAAAAATGTAGTAAAATTAACTTTGTAAGTGAACGAACTAAATGTCGTTCAAGTAAAAAATAAACGGAGAATACACAAAATGCCAAAATTAGTATTTGCACGTCACGGTGAATCTGAATGGAATCTTGCTAACCTTTTCACAGGTTGGGCTGACGTTGACCTTTCTGAAAACGGAACTAAAC
>Ga0208186_100027_pt1 | contig 26011 bp, 20 predicted proteins | sample Shrwel1BS1Day23_FD_187537 | JGI IMG/M metagenome (GOLD analysis project Ga0208186, IMG submission 187537) | Subsurface microbial communities from deep shales in Ohio, USA - Utica-3 well 1 S-1-Day23 (SPAdes) (version 2) ... | reverse complement strand
CGCGCCGTACTCAATCATCAAAGAAAGTTCTGGTAAAAAAATCGAAAAATGACTGACAGCTTGCTCAAAATTCTGACCAGCCTTCAAACCCAAATCAAGTTTAATTCCAACTTCCGCAAAAATGCGACTTTTCTGCTTTTTCATCAATTCTATTATTTGTCGCAATTCAACGCCTTGAGCAATTAAATTTCCCCATTCTCTGGAGAAATAAGCGGTCAAATACAAGCGAATAAAAGAACTTACTAATGGAACTTTGACCAAAAAAGTAAAATTAGTGAGTGCTGAAATATGTTTGAATATTATTATTGATAAACTTGTTAGTAAAACGATTAAAGCACCAACAGAAAAAAATACTAGCGGTAAATGATTAATTAATAAAGTAGCAAAATTATTTCCCTTATCAAGCTGAGGCAACAAATAATTTTTCAAGCCCCACATAATTCCAATGAGAAATACCAACAATACAACTGGATAAGTTGCCACTTCAATTAATTTCTTTTTGACCTTAAGTTGCTTTTTTAAATGCAGTTCTACCAATTGCATGGTTCCTACTAGATTTCCATGCACTTCTACCAAAGCAAGTTGTGTCACAACATTTTTAGAAAAAGAGAGACTTTCTAAAATTTCAGATAATGATTTTCCAGAACTAAGACCTTGGTGCATTTTGAATACAAACTCTTTTTCTACTAATTTTGATAAGGCTAAAAAATTGATAACTTCTCCCAAATTAAAACCATTATTCAAAAGATTCCCTATCAGTTGTATCAATTTTGCTTGCTTGATTAATGCTAATTTTTTCCCTTTCGGCCTCAATAGCCGTAAGATGTCCGTTTGCATATAAGTTCTCAATCTTTTCATTCCATTTTTTCGGCGACCAAGTGTCAAATTTACTTTTCGCAATATCTAATACTCCTTTTCCCGCTATTAACCGTTGATAAACAACTGCCTCTAATCCATTTTTTAATTCCCAATCACTCAAACCCAATTCCAACAAACGTTGAACCACTCCCTTCACGGAAGCCGCATGAATAGTAGAAAAAACTGTATAGCCTGTTAAACTTGCACGCAATACAGCACGAGCTGTCTGCTGATCTCGAATTTCTCCAACAATTAGTAAATCTGGTCGGTGTCTTAAAGAAAGTTTAATTAATTCATCATAACTATTCCCAATTACATCATTAACTTGTAACTGAATAAAATCAGAATCAATTAATTCTACAGGCTCCTCAATAGTGATAACCTGTGCATTTGAAAAATGACGGTGGGCTAAGTCAAACATTAGTGAAGTTTTCCCAGACCCTACTGGCCCAGCAAATAAATAAAGTCCTCGTTTACATCGAAAATCCTGAAGTTTATCATCAAACCAAAACTCAAGTTCTTGTTTTTGGTCATGCAGAAGACGGATAACCAATGATTTGTTTCCTTCAAAATCTCCCACTGTTGAAAGGCGCAAACGTTTTGCCGAACTTCCCTCTAGTTCATACCAACAAGCACCCAGCTGAACACGCCGGCGTTCACCAGTATTCATGCCAGCAAGAAATTTAAAATGAGTAAGTAATGCTAAACCAATCTCTTGGTTAACTTCCTCTATTAAAGTTCGCCCTAATTGTTGACGAATATATATCTTATAAAGATTTCCTGAAGCAATTAAATAAATATCAGAAGCCTCCATCTCAATTGCCTTTTGAATGAGTTCTTGTGCTTTTTTCTGTACCATACTAGAATATACGCAATTTGTTAGTAAATGTAACTAAAAATAGTACAAAAAAAGTCGAAGATATTTCGACTTTTTTAATATAAATGACTAATCTAGCGATTCAATTGCTTAAATCAAAAGAAATCATCAAATAAGCTTAATTGATTATCATCAGGCATCCCTTCAAGAACGCCCATATTGGTCATGTTTTCAATAATGGTTTGTGAAACTCCCCCACGTTTACGAAGTTCCATCTTACTCAAAAATTCACCCTCAGCACGCGCTGCGACGATTTGTTTTGCCACGTTTTCACCCAATCCGTCCATCGTTACAAATGGCGGAATCAAAGTGTCACCGTCAATGACAAACTCCGTAGCCTCAGAGCGGTAAAGGTCAATTTTACCAAAAGTGAAGCCACGCTCTAACATTTCATTACAGAGTTCCAAAGTTGTATAAAGGTTAGTTTCCACATTTGTAGCCTCAAAACCTTTATCCTTAATTTCTTTCATTTTTGCTTTGACTGCTTCAAGACCAGCCCCCATGACACCAATATCAAAGGCCGTTGCCCTGATAGAGAACCATGCGCAGTAATAGAAAATTGGATGATGTACTTTGAAATAAGCCACCCGCAGAGCCATCATAATATAAGCTGCCGCATGGGCTTTAGGGAACATATATTTAATCTTAGAACAAGACTCAATATACCATTCAGGAACCTCATGTTCTCGCATGGCTTCCACATATTTCTCACGTTCTTCGGCAGGAATTTTATTCCACATTCCCTTACGTACACGCTCCATAATTGTAAAAGCAAGACCATTTTCAAGTCCTTTATGGATGAGATAGACCATAATATCATCCCGACAACCGATAACACTTGAAAGGTCGGCAATTCCTGAACGAATTAAATCTTGGGCATTTCCTGACCATACGTCTGTTCCATGGGAAAGTCCAGAAATTTGCAGTAAATCAGCGAAATTTTTGGGTTTGGCTTCGGCAATCATATTCATTGAGGTAAAAGTTCCCATTTCAGGAATCCCAAGAGTCCCGAGTTTTACTCCCAATTGCTCTTCGGTCAAACCTAAAGATTCTGTACCGGTGAAAAGTTTCATCACTCCGGGGTCATCCATCGGAATGTCTTGAGGAACAATACCAGAAAGACTTTGCAATTTTCGAATCATCGTTGGATCATCATGTCCAAGAATATCGAGTTTCAAGATATTATCATGAATGGCATGGAAATCAAAGTGAGTCGTTTGCCATTCGGCATTGACATCGTCGGCTGGAAATTGAACTGGAGAAAAATCATAAACATCCATGTAATTTGGAATAACAATAATCCCTCCTGGGTGTTGACCTGTTGTTCGCTTAACACCCGTCGATCCGGCAGCTAAACGGTCAATTTCAGCATTGCCATAAAATTGGTCATAGTCACGTTCGTAGCCTTTGACGAAACCAAAAGCCGTTTTTTCGGCAACCGTACCAATTGTTCCCGCCCGAAAAGCGTAATCTTCCCCGAAAATATCGCGAACGTCCAAGTGAGCCAAAGGTTGGTCATCCCCTGAAAAGTTCAAGTCAATATCGGGAACTTTGTCCCCCTTGAAACCTAGGAAAGTTTCAAAGGGAATATCGTGACCATCTTTGATGAGTTTGTGGTCACATTTAGGACAATTTTTATCCGGCATATCATAACCTGAACCGAAAGATCCATCATCATAGCATTCAAAATATTGACATTCTGGGCAACGGTAATGAGGTGCCAGTGGATTTACTTCGGTAATTCCAATCATGGTCGCAACCAGTGACGAACCAACTGATCCCCGAGAACCAACAATATATCCACGCTCATTAGAACGTTTTACAAGTTCTTGTGAAATAATATAAACAACTGAGAAACCATTCCCCAAAATTGACCGCAGTTCTTTTTCAAGTCGTGCATCAATAATATCTGGCAATGGATTTCCATACCACTCGTGGGCTTTTTCATAAGTCAAGCGAACAATCCGCTCTTCTGAGGTTTCTCCTCCGTCAAAGACCATTTTAGGTGTATATAAATCATCACGAACAGGAGTGAGAACATCGAACTCATCAGCCATTTTTTGGGTATTGTCAATGACAATTTCACGCGCTGTTTTCTCATCAAGAAAACTAAAGGCTTCAAGCATTTCATCAGTTGTTCTAAAGTGAGCTTCTGGTAATGGCAATGGTTTAGCGTGTTCCCCGTGTCCTTGTGTCCAGTTAATTTCTGCCCCAAGACCTAGTGAACGGACAATAATTTCACGATAAATGGCATCTTCCGGATTCAGATAATGGAGATTTCCTGTGGCCAGAACTGGCTTGCCAAGCGTTTTTCCGATTTTTATCAAATCTTTAAGCGTTTGTTCCAATTCTTTTTCTGATTTGAAAGAGCCGCCGACAACAAGTGAGCGATAAAGTGCTGGTGGGAAAACTTCAATGAAATCATAAAATTTAGCAATTTCAAGCGTTTCTTCAAAAGTTTTATTAATCGCTGCATCGAAGACTTCGCCGACTTCACAGGCTGAACCAACAAGTAATCCCTCGCTATTGGCTTCCAAAACTGACCGAGGAAGACGAGGAAGACCAGCATAATATTTCACATTTCCAAAACTAACAATCTTGAAGAGATTTTTAAGTCCTTCTTGTGTTTTGGCATATAAAGTCACGTGTTTTGGTCGTACTTTTTTATAAGAATCTTCACTGACCAACTTGGCATTAAGTTCTAACAGACTTGTCCACCCTGTGTTTCTGGTCCGTAATTCTTCCAAGAATACAAAGAGCAAACGCCCGGTTGCTTCCGCGTCAAAATTGGCCATATGGTGATGTTCAAGTCCGATTTGGAATTTCTTAGTCAATTGACCCAGACCAAAACGTTTCATTTCTGGGTAAAGATTACGGGCAAATTCAAGAGTATCAACGACAGGTTGACTAATAATCGGCAGCCCATTTCGTGAATAGTTCATATTCATGAAGCCCACGTCAAAGGATGCATTATGAGCGACAAGAATTGTTCCTTCGCAAAATTTTTGAAATTTCGTCAGTACTTCATAAAGCGGTTTGGCATTTTTGACATGGTCATCAGTAATTCCGGTTAGTTCTGTTGTAAATTCGCTCAAACGATAACCCGGATTAATAAATTCATCAAATTCATCAATGGGATTTCCTTTGTGCATTTTTGTTGCTGCAATTTGAATCAAATCATTATGAACTGCTGAAAGACCTGTTGTTTCGACGTCAAAGACGACATAAGTTGATTCATACATATCAACATCTGTTTCATTAAATACAATTGGGATTTTGTCTTCGACAAGATTGGCCTCGACTCCATAAATAATCTTGACCCCATTCTTTTTACCTGCCGAGTGAGCCTCAGGGAAAGATTGCAAGCCCCCATGGTCAGTAATTGCAATGGCTTTGTGTCCCCATTTTGCAGCCTGAGCAACTAAACTTGAAGCTGACGGAATCGCGTCCATTTGGCTCATATTAGTATGGGCATGAAACTCAACACGTTTTTCGTCAGACTTATCTTCACGAACATTTTGTGTCGGAATTTCAATCAAATCAGTCAATTGTAGCACTAAATCATTTTTGAAATTGTCCCGTTGAACATTCCCGCGAACTCGACACCATAGTCCCGCTTTAATTTGTTTGGCCAATTGAATTTCTTCTTCGCCACGTAACCACTTTTGCACATAAAAACTTGACGTGTAATCAGTCATTTCAAATTCAAGAAGATAACTGATATTTCCTGTCTTACGTGATTTGATTTCGCGGAGTTCCCCTTTGAAGACATAACCTTCAAAAACAACGGGACCGTTAGTAGAAAATTCACTGACAGAACGCATCGGAGTGACTGGCTCATTATTTTTGATTTCACGGCCCAGTTGAATTTTATCTGATTTTACAGCTTTGATTTGGAGAGCCACACGGTCAATGGTTGGTTTAGGTTTGATTTCAACAACCGCATTTGCCGTCATTACTAAGTCATCTTTGTATTTGTCGTGTTCAATATTTCCTTGCACACGTAACCAAAGGGCATCAGATAGGCTGTCAGTAAAATTATCCGCTCCGTCAGTAAGAATTTTTTCATTCATGGCTTTAACGGTGCTGACAATTTGGTCAAATTGTGCAATTTCTTCGTCCTTACGACCCCATTTGGAAATCATAAAGGTTGATGTTTCATCAGCCATTTTCAATTCTAAAATATGATTGACTTTACCTGATTCTTTTCCTGTAAATTCGCGATGTGCGGCCTCAAAAACAAGACCTTCAAAGATAACCCCAAAGCCTTCCCCAGCGATGAAAGACATACTGGTAATTGGACTTTGTCCACTGATTTTTCGACCAAAGAAAATCCCATCAGAAAGTGCCGTCTCTACAAATTCTGGTTTGGCTTCTCTAGTATTTTTACTTTCACGTTCCTCTGAGCGTTGTTTTTTAAGCTCCGAAACTTGAGCTTGCTCTGCCGTTTGAGCGGCCAAGCGAGCGGCTACTTTTTCGGCATGAGCAGCCACCTGTAAGTCGGTTAATTGTTGATCAACCACTGGAATAATTTTTAATTTTCCGAAACCAAAATCTGCGAATTTTTCTTCTAAAATTGGAAAGTATTTTTCAACAAAAAAGTCCATTCGTGGATTATCTTCAACCATCAACTGAATTTTTTCTTCCTGCAATTCAAGATGATATTTCTTAAAAATACTTGAAAATGCAGAATCACAAAGTTCAGGAAGTGTCAGCGCATATTGATAATAATCATTAAGTTTTTGCTCGTCAATGACTATTTCACGGCTACTGACAGAAATTTCTGTACGAGCGATTGTAGAAAAAGCTGTCTCTGTCAATTCTGTCAGTAATTTATATGTGTCAATTGGTAAAATCTCGTCAAAAATTAACTGAAAGTGCCAGAGCTTACTTGCCGTATGCACTTCAACATTTTCAATATCAGCATGCTCAAACTGTCTAGAACGACGCAAGTTTGGTGGCATTTTGATCTGATCCATCAATTTCTCAAAAAGATTTTCCATGTTTTTCGACCCTTTATCTTATTTTTTCTATCTTCAAATAAATAGAATTTCAGTTCTCATTATAGCATAAAAAAATGATGATTTTCATGATTTTTTTCAAGAATAAAATAACTGACAAAGCTGTCAGTTAATTCATTTTTACTTACTAATGACCGACAGTTCTGTCAGTAAAATTATTTGTTCGTTGAATGATTATTTTCATCCATTTCCCAAAAATAGAGTGCTTCTTCCAAAGTCTGTGCCTCACCACGTTTCATATAACGAATCATGTGGCTAACCGTTTCAATTGTTTTAAATTCTGCTGGAATTCGTTCAAAGTGATTTAATTCTTTTTGAATTTTTTCTTCTTCTTCTTTAAGTTTCTTCAATTCAGAAGCTAGAGATTCTTTTCTTCTGACACTTTCTTGCTCTAAAGATAGTTTTTTCTCAAATTTTCTTGAATCATATCTAAATAAAAGGCAAAATACCACTAAATATAAAAGAGAGATGACTAGTAACAGAAAAAATGATAGTTTGAAATAGACCCCGACCGCTATGATAGCAATGAAAAGAACCAGTTTAATAAATAAAGATTTACCCTGACGACGACGAATGCTCTGTTTATTAGAATGCTCCGAAAAAAACTCAATATTTTGCTCTACCTTTGCCAAATCTTCAAGCAGTTGAAGTACTTTTTGGCAATAAATTAAATCTCTATTGGTCTTTTCCACAAAAAACTACCTTTCATTCTCTCTGACTAATCGAGCAAGGATCCGATTAAAGCCTCGTGGGTCTTTGTATCCATGTTCAAAATAAAAATCTGTAAACTCAATATCTTCAATTCTCAATTGTTGCTGAATCGAAAGTGAGAAAATATTAACATATTCTGCCATATCACTCGTTTTTCCGATACATTGTAAACCAAGAATTTGATGCGTGCGTCTTTCATAAATCATCCAAATATTGCTTGGCAGACGCCCTTCGAGATGTTCATTTAATAAGTGCACAGCATCTGCATCATAACCAAAACCAACCGCTTGTTTCATTGTAATTCCAGTCATGGCCATTACTAAATTTTTCATCGGAACATGATAAGTTCCTTGAGTACTCGTAATTTTTTGCCGAGCTTCTAGCAAGTTAATCGCCGCAATTTCTCCGTCTCGAACAGCATCTGACGCATGTGGAAGATAACGATTCTCTTCTAATAAATTTGACATAAGTCGTTGAGACGTCACCCACTGCAAAAACATCAGGACAGCTTGTTTGCATGTATTCATCAACTACGACTGCCCCTCTATCGCCTAACTCAACTTGTTGATTCAAAAGATAAGAATTAGGACGAAAACCGATTGTAAAGATGACCCCATCAACAGCAATCTTTTGACCATTTGCTGTTTGAACCACCGTATTTTCTCCATCAACGCTAATTTCTGTTACTTCAGTATTTAATAAGAGACGAGTTCCTTCAGCATTCATCCAACTTTCCAACAAACGGCTGGCAGGTTCATCAAGATAATCATTCAAAAGATTTTTATTGCGGTGAATGAGGGTCGTTTGAATTCCTCTATCTTGTGTGATTCGAGCAACTTCAACACCAGTCATTCCACCGCCAATTACTGCAATATTTTTAGCTGTTGCCAAAAATTCTTCAGCCTTTATTGCATCTTCCATACTCTTCAAAAAGTAAAGATTACTTTTTTTATCAAAAGGAACTGAGGTCATCGCCGGATATGAGCCCGTCGCTAAAATTAATTTATCATAATCGGTAACTTTTGTTTTCTTTGAGTTACTTCTACGGTAAAATACTTTTTTATGATTTGTATCATTTTCTTCTATCACAGTTTCCATCTGCATGTTCAATCCCGCTTCTTTTAATTCTTCTACCGAAGAATAGCTAGATTGAAAAAGCACAGATTTTTGACCCGCGAGGTAAGAAATAATTCCTTGAGAAACAAAAGAAACCTGATTACGCTTATCATAAAGCGTAATCTCGGCTTCTGGGTATTCTTCAAGCGCCCGTAAACCAGCACAAATTCCGGCATGGGAGCTTCCAACAATAACAATTTTCATCGTAAATCTCTTTTTTATTTACTTAAAATTTCAATGGTATTAACAAGTTCATCTTTGTTGATTTCGACAACTTCACCTGTCGCACGAATTTTAACTTCAACGATTCCCTCAGCTGCTTTTTTACCGATTGTTACACGGACTGGAAGTCCAATCAAATCACTATCAGCAAATTTCACCCCTGCACGTTCATTACGGTCATCAACTAAAACTTGGTAACCTTTACCACGGAGTTTTTCTTCAAGTTCAGAAGTTAATTCCATTGCTGCTTCATCTTTAACATTGACAGGTACAAGGTGAATGTCAAATGGTGCCAATTCTTTAGGGAAATTGATTGACCAGCTAAATTTGAATTCTTCTCTTGGTGTTTTTTCAACATAGATACGGGCAAATTGTTCCAAAATAGCTGAAAGCAAACGACTGACACCGATTCCGTAGCAGCCCATGAGCATTGGAATTGAACGACCATTGGCATCAAGAATATTGGCATTCATGGCTTCTGTATAGCGAGTGCCCAATTTAAAGATGTGGCCAATTTCAATCCCACGTGCAAATTTCAAAGTTCCACGGCCATCTGGTGAAATTTCACCTTCATTAACTGTGCGTAAATCAACAAATTCTTCAACTTCAAAATCACGACCGAAATTAGCATTCTTGTAATGATAGCCATCAACATTCGCACCAACCACTGCATTTTTAATTAACTCAACTTTGCGGTCAGCAATAATTCGAACATTTTCAAGACCAATAGGTCCAAGTGAACCAAAATGAGCTCCAAATTTTTCTTCAACTTCTGCTTCACTTGCAGCTTCAATAAATGACGCTCCAAGATGGTTAGTTAATTTCACTTCATTAAGTTGGTCATTCCCGTTTAACAAAATAACAATTAACTCATCATCAGCATGATAAACCAAAGTTTTAACCGTTTGTTCTTCATCAATTTCAAGGAAGTCTGATACTTCATCAATTGTTTTAGCCCCTGGTGTTGCTACTTTTTCAAGTTCAAGTTCTTCTGTATAAGCGACATTTGGTTCAAACTGGCTTGTTGCCATTTCAATGTTTGCAGCGTAATCGCCACCTTCAGCATAAACAATGGTATCTTCACCAGCAACCAACCATTTACCAAGTTCTTCTTGGATTTCTGAAAGGACAGATTCTGGAATTTCATCAATTGAAGTAATATTTTTACTTAAAACAAGCCATTTTTCGAGATTGATGCGGTCATCAGTAATCGCAATAAACTCTTGACTATCTTTACCACCCATTGCACCAGCATCGGCAATAATTGGTTTAAAGTTCAAACCAGCACGCTCAAAGATTTTTTCGTAAGCTTTTTTATAATCAAGATAAGTTTCATCTAATGAATCTTGGTCAGCATGGTAACTATAACCATCTTTCATCAAGAACTCACGACCACGCAATAAACCATAACGCGGACGTTTTTCATCACGGAATTTTGTCGCAATTTGGTAAACATTGAGTGGTAATTTTTTATAAGAAGTGATTTCGTCACGGACAAGAGAAGTCATTGTTTCCTCATGAGTTGGTCCTAAAATGAAATCAGAACTATCACGGTTTTTTAATTTATATAAATCTTCTCCGTAAGTTTCGTAACGACCAGATTCACGCCAAAGGTCTGCTGTCAAAAGACTTGGAGCAAGAAGTTCTACAGCACCAATTTCATCAAACTCTTCACGCATGATATTTTTCAACTTTTCAAGTACACGATTTGCCAATGGCAAGTAGGCATAAATCCCTGCTGAAACTTGGCGAACATATCCTGCACGCATCAGTAAAGCATGGCTAATAACCTGGGCATCAGAAGGCATTTCTCGAAGGGTTGGTATAAGCATTTTTGATTGTTTCATAATTTTAAAATTTCCTTTATGAGTATGGTTCAACTTCTTTTTTTCTGAATAGAAGACGAATAGATAATATTAGTTGACAAAAGCCCGTAGAATGTCATTCCATGTTACAGCCACAAAGAGCACAAGCATGAAGACAACTCCGACTAATGTGATAATTGATTCTTTCTCAGGCGAAAGTGCTTTGCCACGAATTGCTTCAATAATATTTAAGACGATTTTTCCACCGTCAAGCACTGGAATAGGGAAAAGATTGACAATTCCTAAGTTAATTGAGAGCATAGCTAACAACTGAATAATTGTTGGCAAACCTGCTCTTGCCGCTTGTCCGCTGAGTTGATAGATGGCAACTGGCCCACCCAGTTTATCAAGACTCGGTCGTGCAATCAGACTTCCTAATGCTCTGAAAATTGCTGTGGTCGCTTGTCCTGCTTGAACAAAACCACCTGTAATTTTATCAAAGAAGCCTGTTTTCATAGATTGCATGATTCCAACACGATAACTGCCATCCATCTTTTTAGGGGTAACTGCCAAAGTTTCTGATTTGCCTGAGCGGCTAATTTCAAGTTTTAATTCTTTTCCATTAGAACTTGAAATTTCTGTGACCAATTTATCCCAATCTGCTGTTTTAGTTCCATTGACAGCTTGAATTTTATCTCCAGATTTTAAACCTGCGGTGTAGGCTGGTGTTCCTTTTTCTACTTGCCCAATAGCATTAGAATTTGATGGAACGCCTCCTTGAATAAAAGTTAAAACGATAAAAGCGACAAGTCCTAGAATAAAGTTATTCAAAGGACCACCGAAATTCGTCAACATCTTATGGAAGACCCCTGCTGATTGATATTGAACATCAAGAGGAGCAATCCGGACTTCAGTGCCATCTTCTTCAATAATTGTGGCATCATGGTCAACTGAATAACGTTTGATTTCTCCAAACACTTCTCCTTCAATGAAAAGTTCTTTTTCAAAATCATATTCAGTGATTAACATTGGAACAGCTTCTTCTAATTCCACATGTTCTGACAGATTAATTCTTCTGACAATATTACTGACAGAATTTTCATCTCCTGAATTTACTGCTTCAGATTTACTGACAACCAGACTTGCAGCTTGTCCTTTTTTTATTTCAGTTTTATCATCACCCCAGCCGGCCAAACGAACATAGCCCCCAAGTGGTAAAATCCGAATCGTGTAGAGCGTTCCATCTTTTGCTTGATGAGCAAAAATCTTCGGGCCCATTCCTACGGCATATTCACGCACTAGAATTCCAGAACGTTTTGCCCACCAAAGGTGACCATATTCATGAATAGCGACAATAATACCAAAAATAATAATAAAAGTAATCAGAGTTTCTATCAATCGACTTCCTCCTTTAGATTAGAACAGTCCAAGTAGATGCATAATCGGAAAAACAAAAATAAGATTATCAAAACGGTCAAGAATTCCACCATGACCTGGTAAAATTTTACCAGAATCTTTCACGCCAAAATGACGTTTAATACTTGACTCCACGAGGTCACCAATCTGTCCAACAACTGAAAAGATAATGGTGAATGCAATAAGTTTTATATAACCAATATGTGGTAACTCTTTGGTAAATAGAAAATATATAATTAGCGCAACGACAACAGCTGAAACAATCCCACCAAGCGAACCAATCACCGTTTTATTTGGTGAAACAGAAGGTAAAAGTTTTTGTGGGAAACGGTCTTTGAGTGACCGACCAAAAGCATATGCTCCAATATCTGTCGCCCAAACAATAAAGAGGGCTAAAAAGACAATATAAACACTTGTTTGGCGTGCTGTCAGTAAATTTTGAAAACCAATTCCTACGTAGAAAGCCGAAAGGAATGGAAAACCAGCATCAACAAAAGAATATTTTCCGTTTGAAAGCACCATTCCTGTCAGCATTGCAAACAAGAAAAGGGTAAAGAGCATCACTCCACCGTCAACATTAAGCCCTAGCCAGTGTTTTCCAACTGGTAAAGCAAGTGAAAGGGCGGCTAAAGTTGCTAAAATTCCTTCAAATGATAATAATTGAAGCTTGTACATTCGAAATAGCTCTTGCATGGCAATAATAACAAGCAATGCGACTAAAATTTGGAAGTAAGCACCTCCCAAGAGCAAAAGGGCTAGAAAAATCCCTCCTGCAACCACTCCTGTGATAATTCGTTGCATCATTATTTGACTCCTCCATATCTGCGGTCACGCTTTTGGAACGCAGCAATCGCTTTGTCCAATTCCGCTTCATCAAAGTCGGGCCAAGCGGTTTGCGCAAAATATAATTCACTATAAGCTGACTGCCAAGTCAAGAAATTAGACATCCGTTGTTCACCTGATGTTCTGATAATCAAATCGGGATCCCGAAGATTTTCAGGCAAAACAGCGGTTTGTAGATGTTTTGATAAATCTTCTTCGGTCAGTGTACTTAAGTCCTGTCCACTCTTAGCAAGTTCTTGAATGGCTAAGATAATATCACGACGTCCACCATAATTCATCGCAAAATTCAAAATCATTCCAGTATTTTCAGAAGTTTCTCGAGCCGCACGATCAATAGAGTCTAAGGTTGCTTTTGGCATTCCTGCTCGTTCACCAATCATACGGATTTGAATATTTTCTTCTTTTAAAACTGGAACATATTTGCTGTAAAAGTCAATCGGTAAGCTCATAATGAATTTTACTTCATCTACTGGTCTTGTCCAATTTTCGGTAGAAAAAGCATAAACAGTCATCACTTTAATTCCCCGTCTTGCACCATGAACGGCAACATCTTTTAGCGAATCCATTCCTGCTTTATGACCAAAAATTCGTGGTTTCCCCTTCTTTTTGGCCCATCGTCCATTACCATCCATGATAATCCCGATATGCTCTGGAAGCAATTCTTCTTGTTCTTTATTTTTTAAGTTATTAAACATAGTACCTCACATGGGAATTTTATGCAAAAATTGTATTTCATAAACTCACCAATATACTCTTTGGTTATTAAAGTTCTATTGAGATAAGAGCTTTCTGAAAAATAAAATTCTCTCATCCATTTTCAAAACTTTATTCGATACTTTCTCAAAAAGACAGTATTACTTTTCCATTTTACCATATTTTGATATAGATTTGTATCTCAAATTTTATTCGTCAGTATTCAAGTTTTATTCTTTTTGATAAATTCAAATTATCGATTGTTCTGTCAGTAAATAATTTTATAAAAAAATCCTGTCAGTAACTGACAGGAAAATAAATTGAGTCTATTGCCTCATCAAGAAAAAATAAATTATTTTTCTTCAATTGGGCTTTCCACTTTTGTTTCTTCTACTGTTTCTTCAACAACAGTTGCTTCTGGTGTTACACCACTTTTAACTGTTTTTACAGCTGCACGGTCAAAAGTTAAAATAACTCCTTCACAATCAAGTTCAATTGTTCCTTTTGCTGAATCAATACTTGAAAGAATTCCGTGTAAACCGCCAATTGTTACGATTTCTGAACCTGGTTGCATCGCATCCAATTGTTCTTGACGTTTTGATTGTTGTTTCTTTTGTTGACGGTTCATAAAGAACATCATCCCACCCATAACAACAACGATAAAAACAAGAGATAAGCCTGACATTTCTGTCTCCTTTGTAAGTTTTATTCAAATTTAAGTCCATTTCCGAACATTCTTCTTATTTTATCATAGTTTGAAAACTCTGTCAAATCAAGCTTTAGAGATGTTTAGTGGCTTCCCGAATTGAAAGTTTTGCCATTTCTTTTTCATGCCGCCCAATAAATTCTTGTACCCATCTTGGATTAGTTTTTGCTAAATCTCGCAAAGCCCAACCAATAGCCTTATTAATGAAAAATTCGTCAGCAAATGGAGAATGAGCAAGATTTTGTTCAATATTATAAGAAAGTAGCTCTAAATCTGTTTTTTCTTTTAAACTTAATTGACAATCTATCGCGATTCTACGAACCCAAAAATTCTCATCTTGGGCCCATTCTTTTACTAGCTGACTCACTCTTTCATAAGCTAGCCCCTCATCTTCAACCAACTTTGCCCGACTTGCCATTAAGATAAAGCCAACTAATTCATCAAGCGAATCCACTGTGTCCCACCAAGATTTACTAATCGTTAATTTTTTGTCTTCGCTAAATCTGCAAAAGTAAGCCATTTTTTCATTTGATGAAGATAATCGATCGCCAAATATTGAAATTCACGTTCAGGCAAGTTCCAAAGTTCAAAAACAAAATCCCATTCAATTTCTTTACTTTGTTTTTTTTCCTTTATAAATTCCTTACCTAAAAGACGTCTTTCGGGTGTTTTCAAACCAATAAATTCAAACTGATGGCGTAAATAAGCCGCTTGTTTTTCCGCATTTTCTAAATTTTTATTTTTGCGGAATTTTTCTATTATATTAATCATATCTCATTCTTTCATTTTTACTTATGATAAACCGAACCTCGATTTATCATTTGCGCTCGATAAATCTGTTCCACTAAAACCAAACGCATCAGCTGATGAGGGAGAGTCATCCGACCAAATGAAATTTGCAAATCACTTCTTTTATAGACCTCCTCGGAAAGTCCCAAAGACCCTCCAATTACGAAAACGAGATTGCCTGTTCCATAAACTTCTGCTTTTTTCACAAAATCAGCCAATTCCTCTGATGACATCAACTTCCCTTGAATTGCTAAAATTGCTAACTTATCTCCTGTTTGAATGCGAGATAAAATTTTATCCCCTTCTCGCTTCTTTAAAGCTTCTGCTTCTTTCTCAGAAGCATTATCCGGAATTTTTTCATCAGCTAGCTCAATAATTTCAAGTGGAAGCATCGTTCCCATTCGTTTAACATATTCGGCAATTCCATCTTTTAGATACTTCTCTTTCAATTTTCCAACAACTACTAATTTAATTTTCATCTTTATTTTTCTCCCAATCAAAGCTTTTATTACTTAAAAATTAAAAACTTTTTCCCCAATTTTTTACTCACTTTTACACCTTAGGCAATAAAAACATTTATAAATTCTTAAATTTATTTTATAATTTTACCCTTTTCCCCCATTGAAAACAAGATGAAAGCATGATTTATCAACATTTTTTCACTTTTTTCCACTTTTGTGTGGAAAACTCCTCTTAAATATCCACTTATCCTCATTAATTTTTAAATTATCCACAAAAATGTGGATAAACTATATTAGTTTGATTTTTGTTACTATTAAGGTATTATTAAGTGAGAGTAGTTATAATTACAATATAGAAATGCTACAAAGAGTAATAATTGAAAGGAATTATTTATGGCAAAAGCTAATATAGGAAAATTGCTATTAACCGGTGTTGTGGGTGGAGCTATCGCACTCGGAGGAAGCGCAATTTATCAAAGCACTACAAACCAACTAGGAAATGCTAACCGCTCAAATACGACTAGCACAAAGGTTAGTAATGTTTCGGTAAATGTCAATACCGATGTTACCTCTGCAATTAAAAAAGTTTCAAATTCTGTCGTTTCTGTTATGAATTATCAAAAACAGAATTCACAAAGTGATTTTAGTTCAATTTTTGGTGGAAATAGCGGCTCAAGTTCAGCTAATGACGGCTTGCAACTTTCCAGTGAGGGTTCTGGTGTTATTTACAAAAAATCTGGTGGAGATGCTTACGTGGTCACTAACTATCACGTTATTGCCGGAAATAGTTCCCTCGATGTTTTACTTTCTGGTGGGCAAAAAGTTAAAGCCACAGTTGTTGGTTATGATGAATACACTGACCTTGCCGTTCTTAAAATCAGCTCTGACCATGTTAAAGACGTGGCAACTTTCGCTGATTCAAGCAAGTTAACTATTGGTGAACCAGCTATTGCAGTCGGCTCACCTTTAGGTAGCCAGTTTGCTAATACTGCAACCGAAGGAATTCTGTCTGCAACAAGTCGTCAAGTCACTTTGACTCAAGAAAATGGTCAAACAACAAGTATCAATGCGATTCAAACGGATGCTGCCATTAACCCTGGTAACTCAGGTGGAGCCTTGATTAATATTGAAGGTCAAGTGATTGGTATTACTCAAAGTAAAATCACAACGACTGAAGATGGTTCTACCTCTGTGGAAGGTTTAGGTTTTGCTATCCCATCTAATGATGTGGTAAACATCATTAATAAACTTGAAACTGATGCTAAGATTTCACGTCCTGCCTTAGGTATTCGTATGGTTGACCTATCTCAATTATCAACAAATGATAGTTCTCAACTGAAATTACCTAGCAGCGTAACTGGTGGAGTGGTTGTCTACTCTGTTCAAGCGGGTCTTCCTGCTGCCACAGCTGGTCTGAAAGCTGGCGATGTGATAACGAAGGTGGGAGATACCGCCGTTACTTCATCAACAGACTTACAAAGTGCTCTTTACTCACACAATATTAATGATACTGTGAAAGTCACCTACTACCGTGATGGTAAATCAGCCACAGCAAATGTCAAACTCTCTAAATCAACAAGCGATTTAGAAACAAATAGTTCATCTTCTTCTAATTAATATATCATTGATAAAAAGTCTTCTTAAAAGAAGGCTTTTTTCATACTAAAGTCTGAAATTTTGTAAAATAATAATTTTCCATTTTTCTTTTATTGATTTATGGTAAAATAAAGGTAAGCATGAAAATTTTACTTTACTTAGAAGCCGAACAATTTTTGAGTCATTCAGGAATTGGTCGTGCAATGAAACATCAACAACGCGCCCTTGATTTAATGGGCATTGACTGGACAAAAAATCCTGAGGATGATTATGATATCCTCCATTTAAATACTTATGGTTTTAGCAGTTGGAAAATGTTAAAGAAAGCCAAAAAAGCAGGAAAAAAAGTAATCTTTCACGGTCATTCGACAAAAGAAGATTTTCAAAATTCCTTTATCGGCTCAAATATTGCCGCTCCTTTCTTTAAACAATATTTAATGCACTTTTATCGGGCAGCCGATTTAGTGATTACACCAACTGATTATTCTGCTAGTTTGCTTCGTTCTTATGGAATTAAATGCCCAATCCTACCCATTTCAAATGGAATTGATTTGGCTAAATATTCCCGAAGTAAAGCTAAAGAACAAGCTTTTCGTGACCATTTTTCTTTGAAAGCTGACCAAAAAGTTGTCGTAACTGCTGCTCTTTATTTTAAACGTAAGGGAATTGATGACTTTATCAAAGTCGCTGAAAGAATGCCTGACGTGACATTCATCTGGTTTGGTTACCAAAATTTATGGACCATTCCTGGATGGATTCGCCGCATTGTGAAGAAAAATCACCCTAAAAATGTTCTTTTCCCTGGCTATATCAAAGGCGATATTTTTGAAGGTGCTATGACTTCTGCTGACGCATTCTTTTTCCCTTCACGTGAAGAAACAGAAGGAATTGTTGTTCTTGAGGCCTTGGCTAGTCATCAAAAAACCGTCGTTCGAGATATTCCGGTCTATCATGGCTGGCTTGATTCAAATGCTGTAAGTATGGCTTGCGATATTGATGGATTTGTTAGCCAGCTCCAAGATGTTTTAGATGGGAAGGTAGATAAAACAGAAGCCGCTTATCAAGTGGCTGAAAGTCGGACAATTGAAAAAGTAGCACAACAATTGGCTGATGCCTATCAACAGACTTTGGAACTTTGATTTTTTGAATGATTTTTTGATTTATTGATATAATGGGATAAATGAATTTACTGACAGACTAGACTGGTCAGTAATCTTAACTGACAAAAATGTCTATCATTAAATTAATGATAGACTTTACAGAAATATAAACGGGAATTTATTTATGAGAGTTGGACTTTTTACAGATAGCTACTTTCCACAAATCAGTGGTGTAGCAACAAGTATTCGCACTTTATCCATAGAGCTTGAAAAACTAGGGCATGAGGTTTTCATTTTTACAACAACAGACCCAAATGCTGATGTGGACCACGAACGAAATATCATTCGCTTGCAATCTATTCCTTTTGTGAGCTTGGCTGAACGAAAAATTGTACTCAAAGGCGTTTTTGCTGCCTACTTGATTGCGAAAGAATATGACTTAGATATCATTCATACCCAAACTGAGTTTGGAATGGGAATCTTGGGTAAAATGGTTGCTGCTCAATTACGTATTCCTGTCATTCATACTTTACACACTAAGTATGAAGACTACGTTTATTACATCGCTAAAGGACGTTTGATTCGTCCAAGTATGGTCAAATATGTGATTCGTAATTTCTTACGAGGAACTGAAGCGATTATTTGCCCAAGTGAAATGGTTCTGGAAACAGTCAATAGCTATGGCGTAACCCTTCCTAAACGGGTCATTCCAACAGGAATTGAAATCGACCGATTCAAACGTGACGATATTAAACCTGAAGAATCCGCAAAACTCCGCGCTGAGCTTGGTTTACAAGAAAATGAAATCATGTTACTCAGCCTTTCACGAATTGCTGCCGAAAAAAATATCCAAGCGGTTATTCACGCGCTCCCTGATATTTTAGAAGAGTTTCTCGTGAAACTTGTGATTGTTGGACATGGTCCCTACGCCGAAACGCTAAAAGATTTAGTAGATTCACTCGAATTATCTGATAAAGTTATCTTTACAGGTTCCGTTGAAAATGAGCAAACTGCTTATTATTATAAAGCCGCAGACTTTTTCATCTCTGCCTCTACCTCAGAAACACAAGGGCTCACTTATCTTGAAGCAATGGCAGCAGGAACAAGAGTTTTAGCAGCAAAAAATCCTTATTTATCTGAATTAATCAATGATGATGAATTTGGAAGACTTTTTATCGGTGATGACGATTTAGCTGAAGTTACTAAAAGTGCGATTCGTGACTTACACCCAATTGATAAAGATAAATTTGAAAAGAAACTCTATGAAATTTCAGCAGAAAATTTTGCTAAAAAAGTTTATCTCTTCTATATTGATACAATTATCGAATATAATAACCTTAAATCTATTGAGGCGGAACGTTTCCCAATGAAAATGGAAGATACCATTCGCCAAATGCCATTTACTGTTAAACGTTCACTTAAAAGAGAACAAATTCGAGCAAAATATTTTGCTAGAAAAGCCAGTAAACTTGCCAAAAATCTACAAAGTTATGTTAAAATAGATAAGGACAAAGAACAGGACTAATGGGGTTAATCCTGAAAGCTGTTCCTTTGAAAATCAATTGTAAGTAAAAACAATTTTATAAAAAACAAAGTTTTGCTCTGCAAAACGCCGAAAGGAATTTTTAAGAAATGAAATCACATTTGTTAGCAATTATGAATCGCTTAAATCGTTTAGTTGAAGGTGGCGATCCAAAAGAAACTTATAATTTTGAACGTGAAGGCGAAGTAATGCTCACAGTGAGCTACAGCCCAGAAGATGAAGCATTTGCTTTACGTTATCCTAAACAAAAAGACGCTTCTTTGTTCGATGACATCGACCTTGTTGCTATTGAAATTTATGATATGATTTATTAAAAAATTACTGACAAACAACTTAGATTCGCTCTTAATGGTTTGTCAGTGATTTTTTTGTTCTTTTGTTTCATTATTTCTTATTTGTTATTGATATTTTACTTTTTTTATAGTAAAATATCAATAAAATACATTAGGAGTAATTTATGAAAAAGAAAATTTGGATGTCTTTGGGAATCACTGCTCTTGCAGTTGTCACTCTCTCTGCTTGCTCGACTAAAAACTCTGATGCGGCAAAAAAAGCCTTTATCTCAGATACAGTTGCCCTAAACAACTCTAAAGAATACAACGCACAAAATGTAAAACTTGATGTCAACGAATTCAAGCTACACGGGGAAGATTCTTCTGAATTCAATAAAATGTTTTCAAAAGGGACTCATTTAAACGTAAATCTTGGGCTTGACAAGACTAACCAACTTGCTGCTCTCGCTGGAACAATCACATTAGATAAAAAAGATTATAATTTAGGCGTGATGATGTCACAAAAAGGCCTTTATCTTGCTAGCACTGATATCAAATCACTTTATAATAACAATAAAGATTTGATTCCCAGTGAAGATAGCGATACGGCAATGGTTTATGGAGCGATGATTGACAGTCTTAACAAAGAATATCTTTTGATTGATTCTGAAACAATTGATTCAAGTGCTCAATCTGTTGATGAAAATTGGTCTTCAACTTTTAAAGACTTATTTAAATCTACTGAAAAAATAAAACAAGCTGATTTGGAAAAGGAATTTAAAAAAATACCAAATTCTGATTTTACCAAAGATGGTGATAAGGTGACTTTGAAATTCTCTGGTAAAGATATTGACCTCAAAGATTTAATCAATAGTATCAGCTCAACTTCTTCAATCCCTAAAAAACAAGTGGAACAACTGATTAAAGAAAGTAAAAACCTTGATATTAGTAAACTTTCTGTTAAATTTGTGATTGATAATAAGGCACACAAAATGACGAGCACTATTTCCGGAAGTATTACTAATACTAAAGAAAAAGCAAGTGCTGACCTCAATCTCTCATTATCTTCAACACGTAGTAAATTAAAGAAAGCAATTAAAGAACCAGCTGCTACAGATACTAACACACTTGAAGAAGTGCAAAATGCAGCGATTGAAAAAATAATGGCTCAAGCAAGTGCCGCATATTAAAAAAGAGTTACTGACAAGTAAAAGCTTAACTTTAGGCTTTCTGTCAGTAACTTTTTTTAATGTTTTCCGTAATAAATTTCATCAATTTCATCGGTATAAGTCCCATCATCATTATGAACAATGAGAGGTGGGAGGAAGATTTCTCCTCCTTCTTTTCCATCTTTAATGGCATCAATCAACAAAATATTAGCCGGTTGATTCGCTTTGGGATAGACGAACTGAATCCATTTAGGCTGCAAATTATTAGCCCGCATCTTATCAACAATTTCTAAAAAGCGCTCGGGCCTATGGACCATGACAATATGACCATTCGTTTTCAGTAACTTTTTACTAATCTCAAAAATTTCATCCAAATTTGTTGTCAGTTCATGGCGTGCTAGAGTATAATGCTGACTTTCATTTAGATGACTGTCAGCTGAGTCTACTTTAAAATAGGGTGGATTACAAAAAATCAAATCTGTACTAGAAGTATGAAGATGATTAAGCGCCTGATTGAGATTATCATTAATGACCGACATTCTGTCAGTAAGTTCATTAAGCTCAATTGAACGCTGCGCCATGTCAGCCAGACGTTCTTGAATCTCTAGCTCAATGATCTGTGCATTGGTTTTAGAGCTCGCAAAAAGACCCACTGCCCCATTTCCCGCGCACATGTCTACAATTTTTCCACGTTTTGGCAAGCGCGGAAAACGAGCCAGCAAAATCGCATCTATGCTAAAAGAAAAAACCTCTCGGCTTTGAATAATTTTGACCCCACTACTGGCGATTTCATCAATTCTCTCATCCATCTTCAATTCGATATTTTCCATAATTTTATTATATCACAGACCCCGACACATCTTCTAACAGTACCTGTTAAAATACCAAAATGATAAACACCAAAAAATGATAATCAGCACGAACTAATTATCATTTTTATTTACCTTTTTTTGTCAGCTAGCTGCTCTGTCAACTGAATTAAAAATTCAACTGCTACTTGCTGACAGAAAGCTTGTCAGTATCATTAATAACTAGTATTATTTGGCTTCATACCAAGTTTTACCAGTATTTTCATCCACTTTCAATGGCACAGCAAGTTCAATTGCTTCTTCCATTGTTTGCTTTACAAGTGCCTTGATATCCTCCAATTCCTCGAGTGGAACATCTAGAATAATTTCATCGTGTACTTGCAATAATAATTTTGATTTTGATTGACGTTCCGTCAGCGCTTTATCCAGATTAATCATCGCAATTTTCAAAATATCCGCTGCCGATCCTTGGATTGGCGAATTAATTGCCGTCCGCTCCGCAAAACCACGAACATTAAAATTACGTGCATTAATATCTGGAATCTTACGACGACGATGACTCATTGTCTCAACAAATCCTTTATCTCTAGCCTCGCGAACAATATTTTCCATATAAGTTTTAATACCAGGATAACGTTCAAAGTAAGTTTCAATATAATTTTTGGCATCTTTTCTTGTAATTCCCAGATTTCTTGCCAAACCAAAATCCGAAATTCCATAAACCACACCAAAATTGACTGCTTTTGCGTTTCGGCGGTCATTTGCCGTGACATCTTCTGCTTTTTCAATGCCAAAGACCCGCATAGCCGTTGACGTATGGATATCAGCCCCATGTTTAAAGGCGTCAATCAAATGCTCATCAGCAGAAATATGAGCCAGCACTCGCAATTCAATTTGTGAATAGTCGGAACTCAACAAAAGAGAATCTTGACTTGGCACAAATGCCTTACGAATCTTCCGTCCTTCTTCCAGTCGAACAGGAATATTTTGCAGATTCGGGTCAACCGAACTCAAACGACCGGTCTGAGTCAAGTCCTGAACATATCGCGTATGGATTTTTCCATCATCAGCAATTTGCGGAATCAAGCCTTTAACATAAGTCGATTGTACTTTATTGATTTGACGATATTCCAAAATCTTTGCCACCACAGGAGATAATGCAGCCAAGTCTTCTAAAACATCCACCGCCGTTGAATAACCCGTTTTTGTTTTCTTACCTACTGGCAATTGTAATTTTTCAAATAAAATCACACCCAACTGTTTTGGCGAATTAATATTAAATTCTTCACCAGCCAAATCATAAATTTCACGAGTCAACGAAGCCAATTTTTCTTCGTTTTCTGCGCCAATTTCTTCCAAGGTATTTTGACTAACAGAAATTCCTGTAATCTCCATTTTTGCCAAAACTTCTGCTAATGGTAATTCCATATCAGACAAAAGATGTTCTTGTTCATTTTCAATAAGTTCGGCCATCATTTTTTCTTTGGCACGAGCTAAAACTCTGATTTTACGAGCCAAATGGTCAAACAAAATCTCATCATCAGGTAGAGCAAGTTTTGTACCTTTGCCAAAAATTTCCTCATCAGTGGCCAAATTTCCCACATCAAAAAGTCGTGCAATGGTTGAAATTTTATTATCTTCCGTTGTAGAAATCAAATATTTTGCAAGCATAGCATCAAATTTAACCAGAGGCAATTCAATATTTAAGTGGCTCAAAAGTACGCGATTTTTCTTGAAATCATAAGTATTTTCAGGAAATTTCATTTCTGTCAGTAAATCTAGATTTTTTGAAACATAAATTTTCTCAGAATTTCCCCAAGCAAATGCCACAATCTGCTCACGATGATAATTTTCACCCAAAGTTTCCAAATAAAAGAAATCATCAGCATTGACTGAAGCAACTGAACTTTTGTCAGTAACTATTTCAAACTTAATTTCTTCACTGACAGTTTCGTCAGTAACTTCTCCACCGCCGTCAGCTAATAACTTACTTTTGAATTGTGAAAATCCCATTTCATCATAAAATTGACCCAGTTCAGCCACATTTTTTTCTTTTAAAAGCGTATCTTCTAAACCAATTTCAAGAGGAGCTTTCGTATTGATTGTCGCCAATTGCTGTGACAAAAAGGCCATTTCCTTGTCAGCAATTAGATTATCCTTCATCTTGCTGGCTTTTAGCGTCTCAACATTTTCATAAAGATTTTCCAGTGAACCAAATTCCTGTAAAAGTTTAAGACCCGTTTTTTCACCAACTTTAGTGACGCCAGGATAATTATCCGAAGAATCGCCCATCAAAGCCTTCAAATCAATAAATTGTGATGGCGTAAGTCCCATTTTTTCTAAGAGATAGTCAGGTGTAAATTCCTCAAACTCAGCCACACCCTTTTTAGAAATTTCCACTCGTGTATTTCCATCGACCAGCTGAATCATATCCTTGTCCCCGGTCACAATGGTCACATCGAAATTCACATCAGGCGCTTCAGCCATTTTATCCAAAGTTCCGATAATATCATCAGCCTCATAGTTTGCCAACTCATAGTGTCGAATTCCTAACTTCTCAATCATTTCCTTAATAAAAGGCAATTGCTCGCGAAACTCATCGGGTGTTTTTGACCGTCCCCCTTTATAATCCGCAAACATTTCCGTCCGAAAAGTGGTTTTCCCCGCATCAAAAGCAATCAACACATGTGTCGGTTGAATTCGTTCCATCAAAGAAGATAACATCGTATGAAAAGCAAAAATGGCATTTGTATGTAAGCCATTAGGTGCTTTGAACCGATCTAACTGATTATATAATGCGAAAAACGCTCGAAAAGCAACCGATGACCCATCAATTAGCAAAAGTCTATTCTTATCTTCCATCTCTATTATCTACCTCTATTTTTCTACTTTTTATTCTATTTATTCTATTTTACTTTTAATTCAAATCAATTTATCTCTCAAATCAATAAAAATCAGCTTTACTAAATTATAACATTTTAAACACTCCTTTTGGAATTGCTCAGCTCTATCCATTTTTAGAAAAAAGCACTTCCATCAGTAAAAATAAAAAATAATAATCCTTGACATGGAACGCGTTTCATAAATTAGAATAGAATCATCAAAGAAAAGGAGCTTCACAAAATGAAAATTAAACACATTTTTACAGATATGGACGGAACATTGCTTGACTCACATGGAGCTTTATCTGATACCAACCACTGGTCAATATACTACAGTGAGTTACCAATTACCCTAGTTTCAGCACGTAGCCCATTAGAAATGAGTGATGTGGTAGAAAAATTACAGCTTTCCACACCACAAATTGCTTTCAATGGAAATTTAACATTTACGCAAAATCAATTCGGTCTTCAAATTTTAAATAAAAACACCCTGAACTCAGAAACAGTATTCCAAATTTTAGATTATGTTTCAAATGAATTTCCGAAAGTAAGTCTAAACTGGTATAGTCTTGCTCATTGGTATACTAACAAACAAGATAAAGGAACCTTTATCCAAAAAGCCTTGACAGGCCTCGAACCAAGAATCAAAACTTTCGATGGACAATCAGAAATCTATAAGATTATGATGATTGTTTTTGACCAAAATGAACTTCGTCAACTTCAAAATCAACTTAATCAATTGGAAATTCCAAATGTCGCAATTCAACAAAGTGGTCAGTGGTATTTAGAAATTACATCTGATAAAAGAACAAAGGCCAATGCGGTTCAATCGATCCTTAACGACGAAGCATTAGATTTTACACAAATTGCTGCAATTGGTGATGGTCATAATGACATTTCTCTCCTTTTACAAATTGGAAGATCAGCATTTGAATTAGCCATTTCAAAAGAAATAAAACAACTAGCTATAAAATCAGAATTCATTCTCCAAAGATAAAAACAGCCCTTAGGGGCTTTTAACATATCGAGAAATAAGGAGCCAAGAACACAAAAAAAGGAGCCTTAGCTCCTTTGGTTCACTTGGCCACTCGCATATCTCCCAGGGGGCAACCCCCAAGTACT